>Ga0208511_100032_pt1 | contig 125498 bp, 121 predicted proteins | sample LakWasMet39_LOW7_2_FD_183879 | JGI IMG/M metagenome (GOLD analysis project Ga0208511, IMG submission 183879) | Freshwater sediment methanotrophic microbial communities from Lake Washington under simulated oxygen tension - Sediment Metagenome... | ecosystem: Environmental > Aquatic > Freshwater...
CTGCCGCGCGGCATGCTCAAGCCCAGCCCGCGCATCATCATCTGCGTGCCCTGCGGCTCGACCCAGGTCGAGCGCCGTGCCATCCGTGAATCGGCGCTCGGCGCCGGCGCCAGCGAGGTCTACCTGATCGAAGAGCCGATGGCCGCAGCCATCGGCGCCGGCCTGCCGGTATCCGAGGCCAGCGGCTCCATGGTGGTGGACATCGGCGGCGGCACCACCGAGGTGGGCGTGATCTCTCTCGGCGGCATGGTCTACAAGGGCAGCGTGCGCGTCGGCGGCGACCGCTTCGACGATGCCATCATCAACTACATCCGTCGCAACTACGGCATGCTGATCGGCGAGCCGACGGCCGAGGCGATCAAGAAGAACATCGGCTCTGCTTTCCCCGGCAGCGAGGTCCGTGAAATGGAAGTGCGTGGCCGCAACCTCAGCGAGGGGGTGCCGCGCAGTTTCACCATTTCCTCCAACGAGATCCTGGAAGCGCTGACCGATCCGCTCAACAGCATCGTGTCGGCCGTCAAGAACGCGCTGGAGCAGACGCCGCCGGAACTCGGCGCCGACATCGCTGACCGCGGCATGATGCTGACCGGTGGCGGTGCGCTGCTGCGCGACCTGGACCGCCTGCTGTCCGAGGAGACCGGCCTGCCGGTGCTGGTGGCCGAAGACCCGCTGACCTGCGTGGTGCGCGGTTGCGGTATCGCACTGGAGCGCATGGAGCGTCTGGGCAGCATCTTCACCAGCGAATAAGTCGCAGGTACAGCGATGCCCCTCGGTACGCTGGACAGGAACCCGCCGCCCTTCTTCCGACAGGGCACGTCCGCCTTTTCCAAGCTCATCGTCTTCAGCGCCCTGGCGCTGTTTCTGATGGTGGCCGACACGCGTTTTGCGCTGACCCAGCCCATGCGCATGATCGTGGCCACCGCGCTCTATCCGGTGCAGTGGCTGGTCATGCGGCCGGTGCTCTGGACCGAAGCCGGCAGCCGCTATTTCGAATCGCTGCAATCCGCCCAGTCGGCGCAGGAGGCGGCCCGGCAGAAGCTGGGTCTGCAGTCCCAGCGCGCCAACCAGGTCGAGCAGCTGATGCTGGAAAACAGCCGCCTGCGCAAGCTGCTGGTACTGCGTGAGCGTTTCGCCACCACCGGCCAGGCGGCGCAGGTGCTGTATGACGCGGCCGATCCCTACACGCGCAAGGTGGTCATCGACAAGGGGCTGATGAGCGGCGTGAGCGCCGGCTCGCCGGTGCTGGACGAGTCCGGCGTCCTGGGCCAGGTCACCCGCGTTTACCCGCTGGTCAGCGAGGTGACACTGGTGACCGACCGCGACCAGGCCATTCCGGTGCTCAACACCCGCACCGGCGCGCGTGCCGTGGCCTTCGGCGACCCCGGCGCGCATGCCGGGGCATTGGAGCTGCGCTTCATGGCCGCCAACGCTGACGTGCAGGCTGGCGACCTGCTGACCACCAGCGGTGTCGACGGTGTCTATCCGGCGGGGCTGCCGGTGGCGCGCGTCGAAAAGGTGGAGCGCCGGGTTGAATCGGCTTTTGCACGCATCTACTGCACGCCTGTCGCCCTGGCGGCCGGCGCTGCGCACGTGATGGTGCTGCAGCCGGTGTCGAGCCAGATCCCGGCCATGCCGCCGCCTGAAGTCGCGCCGGATGCCGGCAAGAAGGGCAAGCACAAATGATCATGCGCCCCGGTCAGCAGCTGCTGCTGCCAGCCAATCCGCTGTTCATCTGGAGCAGCCTGGTGGTGGCCTTTGTGGTCAACATGCTGCAGAACATGGGCTTGTGGGGACGGGCTGCCTGGACGCCCGACCTGCTGGCGCTGGTGCTGGTGTTCTGGAGCGTGCACCAGCCGCTGCGCGTGGGTGTCGGCGCCGCCTTCGTGTTCGGCCTGCTGATGGATGTGCACCAGGGCAGCGTGCTGGGCCAGCATGCCCTGGCCTACACGGTGCTGAGCTTCTTTGCCATTACCATCCACCGCCGGCTGCTCTGGTTCAGCGTGCCGCAGCAGGCGCTGCAGGTGTTGCCGCTGCTGGTCGCCGCCCATGCGGTGGAACTGGCGGTGCGCCTGCTGGTCGGCGGCACCTTCCCCGGCTTCCTGATCCTGCTGGCGCCGCTGTTCGAGGCCTTGCTGTGGCCGCTGGTCACGGTGCTGCTGCTGCTGCCGCAGCGGCGTGCGCCCGATCCCGATGCCAACCGGCCGCTGTGAGGCTCCGTGGTGGTTTTGCATGCGCCGCATGACGCTGACTGGATGCGATGACTGAACTGCGCAACGTTGAAGCCGACCTGACACGCTTTCGCGCCCGCGTGCTGGCGGTGACGATGGTCGTGCTGAGCTGTTTCGCACTGCTGGCGATGCGGCTGGTCTATCTGCAGGTGGTGCGGCACGCTGACCTGAGCGAACAGGCCGAGAGCAACCGCACCGCTATCGTGCCGGTGGTGCCCAACCGGGGCCTGATCCTCGATCGCAACGGCATCGTGCTGGCGACCAACTACTCGGCCTACACGCTGGAGATCACGCCCGCCAAGGTCGACAGCAGCGTCGAGCAGACCATCGACGAACTGTCCAAGGTGCTGGACATCACGCCGCGCGATCGTCGGCGTTTCAAGAAATTGCGCGAAGAGACCAAGGGCATCGAGTCCTTGCCCATCCGCACCCGTCTGACCGACGAGGAAGTGGCCAAGTTCGCGGCGCAGCGCTTCCGCTTTCCCGGTGTCGAGATCAAGGCGCGGCTGTTCCGCAACTATCCCTGGGGCGAGCTGGCCAGCCATGTGATCGGTTACATCGGTCGCATCAACCAGGCCGAGAAGAAAGTGATCGAGGAGTGGTCCGACGAGGACCAGGGCAACTACCGCGGGACCGAATACATCGGCAAGCTCGGTGTCGAGCAGAGTTTCGAGAAGGAGTTGCACGGCCTGACCGGGGTCGAGCAGGTCGAGACCTCGGCTGGTGGCCGCGCCGTGCGCAAGCTCGCCAGCCATCCGGCCACGCCGGGCAATACGGTGCAGCTGTCCATCGACATCAAGCTGCAGAACCTGATCGAGGAGATGTACGGCGAGCGCCGTGGTGCGCTGGTCGCGCTCGATCCGAAAACCGGCCAGGTGCTGGCGTTTGTCAGCAAGCCCACCTTCGATCCCAACCTGTTCGTCGAAGGCATTGACAGTGACAGCTGGCAGGAGCTCAACGAATCCATCAACAAGCCACTGCTGAACCGGGCCCTGCGCGGCACCTACCCGCCCGGCTCGACCTACAAGCCTTTCATGGCCATGGCGGCCTTGCAGACGGGCAAGCGTTCGCCTTCCACCATCATCAACGACGCCGGCTCCTGGGCTTTCGGCGGCCACGTCTTCCGCAGCCACGGCGACCACGGCCTGGGCGCGGTCGACATGTACCGCAGCATCGTCAAGTCGAGCAACGTCTACTACTACTCGCTGGCCAACGAACTCGGTGTCGATGCCATCCATGACTTCATGGCGCCGCTCGGCTTTGGCCAGTACACCGGCATCGACATCCAGGGCGAGGTGCGAGGCGTGCTGCCCAGCCAGGCCTGGAAGCGCAAGACCTACAAGAAGCCCGAACAGCAGAAGTGGTACGCCGGCGAGACGATTTCGCTGGGCATTGGCCAGGGCTACAACACCTTCACCATGCTGCAACTGGCCTCGGCCACCGCCACGCTGGTCAATGGCGGCATTAAGCACACGCCGCAACTGGTGATCGCCACGCAGGATGCCGTCAGCCACGCCAAGGTAGCCGTGGTGCCGAAGCCGCCGGAGAATCTGGGTTTCAAGCCCGAGCATGTGGAGGTCGTCCGCCGCGCTCTGGTCGGCGTCACGCAGGAGGGTACCTCGGCCCGGGTGTTCTCCGGTGCCGGCTATGTGAGCGGCGGCAAGACCGGTACGGCACAGGCCGTGACCATCGGCCAGAAGGAAAAGTACAACGCGGCCAAGATGGAAGAGCACCAGCGTGACCACGCGCTGTACATGGCCTTCGCCCCGGCGGACGACCCGAAGATCGCGCTGGCAGTGGTGGTGGAGAACGTCGGCTTCGGCGCCGAGCATGCCGCCCCGATTGCGCGACGCGTGTTCGACTACTGGTTGTTGGGCCAGTACCCGAGCGAAGAAGACCTGGCGGCGGTCAAGCTCGGGCGGGCGGGGGTGCCGATCGGCAAACCCCGCGCGGCCCCTGAAGTGGCATGGCCGCCCAAGGGCCGGGCTCTGCCCGCAGTTCAGGCACCCTGACGGAAGAAGGCGTCAAAGCCGGTCTTGAGGATCAGCGCGCCCACCACCAGGATGAACACGCCGCGCACGAAACCGGTGCCGTGCCGGAGCGCCAGTCGCGTGCCCAGCAGGCTGCCGGCCACATTGGCCAGCGCCAGCGGCAGCGCGTAGTGCCACCAGACATGGCCCTTGAGCGCAAACAGGATGATGGCCGCGATGTTGCTCGCCAGGTTGAGCAACTTGGCGCCGGCCGAGGCGTGCAGGAAGTCATAACCCAGCCAGCGCACCAGCAGGAAGATGAAGAAGCTGCCAGTGCCGGGCCCGAAGAAGCCGTCATAAAACCCGATGCCCAGACCGACCGTGCCGGCAGCCAGCAACTCCTGGCGGCCCGAGAAGCGTGGTGCATGGGTGTGTCCCAGCTCCTTCTTTGCCAGTGTGTAGAGCAGCACCCCCAGCAGGATCAGCGGCAGCAGCTGGCGCAGGAATTGCGGCGAGACCAGGGTGACGACCCAGGCGCCGGCAAACGCACCGAGAAAGCTCATGGCGATGGCCGGCAGCATGGCGCCCCAGCGCATCTCGACATGGCGGCTGTATTGCCAGGAGGCGAAGGCCGTGCCCCAGACCGAGGCCGATTTGTTGGTGCCGAACAGGGTGGCGGCATGGGCGCTGGGGAAGGTGGCGAACAGGGCGGGCACCAGCACCAGGCCGCCGCCGCCCACGATTGAATCGACAAATCCGGCCAGCAGCGAGGCCAGCGACACCAGCAGGAGTTCCATGTTCTGATTTTCGTATTCGCTCCGGATCGCACAATGCTATCGAAACAGGAGCTGTTGATGCTTGTTTGACAAGGGCAGGGCTCGGATTTTGTCCGAAAAACAAAAAGGCACCGGGGTGACCGGTGCCTTGCAAATGCCATCTGCTCTGGATGGTGTGAATCTTGTTGGGTTTATCGGGTGTCTTCCTCGGCTCCTCCCTCGCGGCGCCGCAAGCCCGCTGGTGAGTGGCGAGAGTTTACTCCGCTGTGCCGGGGGGCGACCCCGGGTTTTCCCTCATCCTGGACGTCGCCGTCTGGGGCCGTTTTCTAGTCCCGGCTGGCATCCTCGATGATCCAGCGCGCGGCCTTTTCCGCCATCATCAGCACCGGCGAGTTGGTGTTGCCGCTGGTGATGGTGGGCATGGCCCCAGCATCCACCACGCGCAGGCCCTGGATGCCGCGCACGCGCAACTGGGCATCGAGTACCGCCATCGGATCATCCGAGCGGCCCATGCGGGTGGTGCCAACCGGGTGGAAGATGGTGGAGCCGATGTCGCCGGCCAGCCGGGCCAGGTCCTCGTCGCTCTGGTACTGCGCACCGGGCTTGAACTCCTCCGGCTGGTACTTGGCCAGTGCCGGCTGCGCCACGATGCGGCGCGTGACGCGCAGCGAGTCGGCCGCCACCTTGCGGTCTTCCGGGGTGCTCAGGTAGTTCGGCGCAATGGCCGGGGCATCCTCGAAACGCGGGCTCTTGATCTGTACCGTGCCGCGGCTGGTCGGGTTCAGGTTGCAGACGCTGGCGGTGATGGCGTTGAAGTCGTGCAGCGGCTCGCCAAAGGCGTCGAGCGAGAGCGGCTGCACGTGGTACTCGATGTTGGGCCAGGGCTGGGCCGGGTCGCTGCGCGTGAAGGCGCCGAGCTGGCTGGGGGCCATGCTCATGGGGCCGCTGCGTTTGACGGCGTACTCCAGTCCGATCTTGGCCTTGCCCCACAGGGAGTTGGCCATGGTGTTGAGCGTCTTGACGCCTTTGACCTTGTAGACCGAGCGGATCTGCAAGTGGTCCTGCAGGTTGGCGCCGACGCCCGGCAACTCATGCACCAGGGGGACGCCGTGTTGCTGCAACAGTGCCGCTGGGCCGATGCCCGAGAGCTGCAAAATCTGCGGCGAGCCGATGCTGCCAGCTGACAGCACCACTTCGCGTTTGACTGTGACGGTGACCATCTCCTGCCCGGTCCAGACCTGCACGCCGCTGCAGCGCTGGCTGCCATCGGGCTGGGTGTCGATCACCAGGCGCGCCACCTGGGCCGAGGTCCACATCTCGAAATTGGGCCGGCCATAACATTTGGGGCGCAGGAAGGCGTTGGCGGTATTCCAGCGGAAGCCCTTTTTCTGGTTGACCTCGAAGTAACCCACGCCTTCGTTGTTGCCGCGGTTGAAGTCCTCCGTGGCGGGAATGCCGGCCTGCACGGCCGCCTGGGCGAAGGCGTCAAGCACGTCCCAGCGCAGGCGCTGTTTTTCAATCCGCCATTCGCCGCCGGTCTGGTGGTGGCGCATCAGCTTGCGGTAGAGGTCGGCCCCTGCGTCACCCGTTTCGCCCTTGAGGCTCAGCAGCTCGGTTGGCACCCCTTTGGCGCCATGCAGCGCGTCGGCACCTTTGTAATAGTCTTCATGTTGCTTGAAGTAGGGCAGCACCTGCTCCCAGCGCCAGCTGTCGTCGCCGGTCACTTGAGCCCACTGGTCGTAGTCGCGCGACTGGCCGCGCATGTAGATCATGCCGTTGATGCTGGAGCAGCCGCCCAGCGTCTTGCCGCGCGGGTAGCGCAGCGAACGGCCGTTCAGACCCGCCGAGGGTTCGGTGTTGTAGAGCCAGTCGGTGCGCGGGTTGCCGATGCAGTGCAAATAACCGATCGGGATGTGGATCCAATAGTAGTCGTCCCGGCGCCCGGCCTCGATCAGCAACACGCGCTTGCTGGCGTCCATGCTCAGGCGGTTCGCCAGCAGACAGCCGGCGGTGCCGGCGCCGATGATGACGTAGTCGAAGGTGGTGTCGGACATGGTCTTGTCTCCGGAGCGTGTTCGAGGCAGTGCTACGCACGCATTGGTTTTTATCGGGGGCCACCGCGGAACCGGCTCTGCCGGGCCGCTGGTGGCGTCCCCCCCTCAGGGGGGAAGGCGGCCGTCAGGCCGACTCAGGGGGGGCTTCTTACTTCGAAGTGGGCATTACAAACTCGGCACCTTTCTCGATACTTTCGGGCCAGCGCTGCATGATGGATTTCTGCTTGGTGTAGAAACGCACACCTTCTTCGCCGTAGGCGTGCATGTCGCCGAACAGCGAGCGCTTCCAGCCGCCGAAGCCGTGCCAGGCCATGGGCACCGGGATCGGCACGTTGATGCCGACCATGCCGACCTGGATGCGGTGGCCGAATTCGCGCGCCACATGGCCGTCGCGTGTGTAGCAGGAGACGCCGTTGCCGAACTCGTGGTCGTTGATCAGCTTCACCGCAGTGGCGAAGTCCGGCACGCGCACGCACGACAGCACCGGGCCGAAAATCTCTTCCTTGTAGATCTTCATCTCGGGCGTGACGTGGTCGAACAGCGTGCCGCCCAGCCAGAAACCGTTGTCGCAGCCGGCGCCGGCCGACTTGCCCTTGAAGGTGCGGCCGTCCACCAGCAGCTTGGCGCCTTCCCTGGCGCCGTGCTCGATGTAGCCGGTGATGCGCTGGTGCGCGATGCCGGTGACGATGGGGCCCATCTCGGCGTCCAACTCCATGCCGTTCTTGATCTTCAGCGCCTGGGTGCGCTCGATCAGCTTGGGCATGATCTTGTCGGCCACATCGCCGACCAGCACTGCGACCGAGATCGCCATGCAGCGCTCGCCGGCCGAGCCGTAGGCAGCGCCGATCAGGCCATCGACCGCCTGGTCCAGGTCGGCGTCGGGCATCACCACCATGTGGTTCTTGGCGCCGCCCAGGGCCTGCACGCGTTTGCCGTTGCGCGCACCGGTCTCGTAGATGTAGTTGGCGATCGGCGTCGAGCCGACGAAGCTGATGGCCTTCACGTCGTGGTGGGCCAGCAGCGCGTCCACCGCTTCCTTGTCGCCCTGCACCACGTTGAACACGCCGTCGGGCAGTCCCGCCTTCTTGAGCAGCTCGGCCATGAAGAGCGAGGGCGAGGGGTCGATCGGGCTCGGCTTGAGGATGAAGGTGTTGCCGGCGGCAATGGCCACCGGGAACATCCACATCGGCACCATGACCGGGAAGTTGAACGGCGTGATGCCGGCCACCACCCCCAGCGGCTGGCGCATGGTCCAGTTGTCCATACCGGTCGACACCTGCTCGGTGAAGTCGCCCTTGAGCAGTTGCGGAATGCCGGTGGCGAACTCGACAATCTCGATGCCGCGCGTGACCTCGCCTTGCGCGTCGGTGAACACCTTGCCGTGCTCGGCGGTGATCAGGCGTGCCAGGTCGTCGCGGTGGTGGTTGAGCAGTTCGAGGAACTTGAACAGGATGCGCGCGCGGCGCAGCGGCGAGGTGCCGGCCCAGGCCGGGAAGGCCGCTTGCGCGGCAGCCACGGCCTTATCGACTTCTGCCGCGCTGGCCAGCGCGGTGCGGCCGCTGACGGCGCCGGTAGCGGGGTTGTAGACGTCCTGCGCGCGACCGGACGTGCCGGCGACGATCTGGCCGGCGATGTAATGGTCAATATTTGTAATGCTCATGGTGAATGCTCCTCGGAATCTTGGAGTTTCCTAGAAATTCAACGACTTTTCCAATGACTTGCTCAAAAGGATGATATAAATTTTGCAAATATGGCTATCGCTGCCGACCCCCAAGCCCTGCGCGCTTTCATCGCCGTTGCCCGCGAAGGCAACGTCTCGCGGGCGGCCACGCGCCTGCACCTGAGCCAGCCGGCGGTTAGCCTGCAGCTCAAGGCCCTGGCCGAAGCCACCGGTCTGCAACTGTTCACGCGTACGCCGCACGGCCTGGCGCTGACGCGCGACGGCGCAGCGCTGCTACCGCAGGCCGAGAAGGCGCTGGCCGCCCTGAGCGACTTCAGCCAGGCCGCGCTGAGTTTGCACAACACGGTGCGCGGCCGTCTGCGCATCGGTACCATTCTCGACCCTGAGTTCACACGCCTGGGCGCTTTCCTGAAAGAGCTGGTGGAATCGGCGCCGCAGATCGAAACCGAGTTGCGCCAGGGCATGAGCGGTGAGGTGCTGGAGCAGATCGGCCGTGGCCAACTCGATGTCGGCTTCTACCTCGGGTTGCCGGAGGATTCCGAGCCAAAAATGGCATCCGCTCTTGCCGGAAAGGCGTCGGACGCTCTGCTGTTTGAAGCAAAAGAACTGTCCCACTTCACCTACCGGGTGCTGGCGCCGGCTGGCTGGGGCGAGCAGGTGCTGGGGCGCGACTGGAAGGCGCTGGCGGCGCTGCCGTGGATCGCCACGCCCACGGCGTCGGCGCACCACCGCCTGCTGGCCAGCGTGTTCGGCCCGCTGGGCGTGAGCCCGCGCCAGGTGGCGCTGGTGGATCAGGAAGCTTCCATGCTGGACCTGGTGCGCTCGGGTGTGGGCCTAAGCCTGGTGCGCGACTCGATTGCCATCACCGAGGCGCAGGCGCGCGGTCTGGTGGTGGCCGACCGCGTCAGCCTGGACTGCCGACTCTGCTTCGTCAGCCTGCGCGCGCGCCGCAGCGAGCCGGTGGTGGCCAGCGCCTGGGCGGCGCTGGAACAGGTGTGGCGCTGAGGCTCACTTCGTCATGTAGCCCATCCACGACCAGTAGGTTGCCCCCAGCAGCAACACCAGCGCGAAGCCGATCACCGTCAGCACCAGCCCGGTCTTGACGAAGTCCTTCACCGTGAAGGTGTCGGTGCCGAAGGCCACCATGTTCTGTGGCGCGTTCACCGGCAGGATGAAACCGAAGCTGACGACGAACTGCAGCAGCATGGTCATGCCGACCAGGTTCAGCGGCGCGGCGTCAGGCGAGCCGGCAATCTGCTGCAGCACGCTGATCATGATGGGGATCATGGCCGAGGCCAGTGCGGTGGCGCTGGCAAAACCCAGGTGCACCACGATCAGGAACAGCGACAGCAAGGCCAGGATCAGGAAGGCCGAGGCGCCGGCCAGACCGAGGTTGGCAACGATGATGTTGGCCAGCCAGGCGGCGGCCTTGGTCTGCAGCAGGGCAGTGCCCAGGCTGATGCCGGTGCCGAACAGCACGATGGTGCCCCATGGAATCTTCGACTGCGCCTGCTTCCATCCCATGACGCCGACGCCGGGCGTGAACATCAGCGCGATGGCGGCAATGGTGGTGGACGAGGTGTCAAACGGGTGCAGCACCTTCTCGGTGGCCCAGAAACCGAGCAGTGCCAGCATGATGAACAACAGCTTCTTCTCGTTGAAGCTCATCGGGCCCAGCTCGTGCAGGGCCTGGCGGATGGTCTCCTTGCCGCCGGCGATTTCCTCGGTTTCCGGCGGCATCATCTTGATCATCACGAAGTAGAGCGCAATCGACATCAGGATCGACCACGGCGCGGCGGCTACCAGCCAGTCACCCCAGGTGATGGTGGTCTTGAAGGTCTTTTCGATGAAACCGATGGCCACCATGTTCTGCGCGGCAGCGGTCTTGACACCCACGTTCCAGATCGAAGCCGCCTGCGCGGTGGCGATCATCAGCATGCCGGCAAAACGCGAGCGTTTGTCAACGCCGAAGGCGAGGATGATGCCCATGATGATGGGCACCAGGCAGGCCACGCGCGCCGTGGTGGACGGCACCAGAAAGGACAGCACGATGCCGACCAGGATGGCGCCGATCAGCACGCGGTTGGTGCGGGCGCCGACCTTGGACAGGATGAACAGCGCAATACGCTTGTCCAGCCCGGTGATGGTCATGGCCGCCGACAGGAAGCAGGCCGCCGCCACCAGCGCCAGCGCGGTGTTGGCAAAACCACCCATGGCCAGCGTGAGCGCCGGGCCGGTGCCGAGCACGGCTTCCGGCTTGACGGCGTTCGGCGCCGTGCCGAGCAGGAAAGCCATCAGCGCCGTGATCAGCACGGCGCTGATGGCGTAGTCCACCGCCTCGGTGGCCCACAGGATGACGGAGAACAGCAGCAGCGCCAGCATGATCTGGCCGGCCACGGGTAGTCCTTGAGGGGTAGGTAGCAGCATGACGGCGATCAGTGCCAGAAAGGCAGCGATCAATCCGATCACGTTCACGGACTCGTGCGAGCCACTGGGTGCGACGTTCGCCGTGGGGTTGGTTGCCATGTCGGTTCCTTCCTTGTTCGTTGTACGCCGGACCATGTTACACGCCTGCCGTGACGGACTGTAGTGTCTGTGTGCGTCTGTAACAAGCCCGCAGTTTCTGGCTTGCGCCGACCTACACTGCCAACCCTTTTATCTTTGCTGACGTGACGAATCGAATGAAAACTGTGAATCTCTCCATTTCCTTCTGCGGCTCTTGTCTGAGTGCGCTGCTGCTCTTGACCGGCGCCACCAGCCCGGCCTGGGCCGGTGATGGCGGCACACTGCTCGGCGGTGGTTTAGGGGCGGCGGCCGGTGCCGTCATCGGCCAGTCGGTGGGTGGCAAGAACGGCGCCATCGTCGGCGGTGCGGTCGGTGGTGCCACGGGCGCGGCGGTCAGCACCAAGGGTTCGGGCCAGAGCGGCGCGATGGTGGGGGGTGCGATTGGCGGCGGCGCCGGTGCCGCCGTGGGCCAGTCGGTCGGTGGTTCGACGGGCGCGATGGTGGGTGCTGGTCTCGGCGGTGCCGCCGGCTCCAGCCTGGGCAAGGGGGCCACGCAGCAGCCCAAGGCCGGGCAGGCCGGCTACTACGACGATGGTCACCACAAACATGGCAAGCACGGCAAACACAGCCGCTGCTTCGATGACCATCCCGGCCAAGGCCACGCCTACGGCAAGTACAAGGGCTGTTGAGCGCGCCCGATACCCGGGTCGATGCGCGCTTGCGCCGGCCCTGGGTCAGTTCAACGCCCGGGCCACTGCGCCTTGCGTTTTTCCTGGAAGGCCTTCTGGCCTTCCACGGCATCCTCGGTCAAGGTGAAAAGCGCGATCTGGCTTTCGGTGAAAGCCATCGACTCCTCGAAGGGCATGGCCTCGATCTTCTTCATGGTGTACAGGCCGCGCCGGATGGCGGCCGGTGACTTGTCGAGCAGGCGATCGAGCAGCCATTGCAGCCGCGCATCAACATCGTCATCAACATAGTTCACCAGATCCAGTGCCAGGGCTTCGGTGGCCGTGATCGGCTCGCCGGTCAGGCACATCTCAGCCAGCTTGCGCCGTGGAATCAGGTGCTGCATGACGCTCAGCACCTGGGCCGGGAACACGCCCACCTTCACTTCCGGCAGGCCGAAGACGGCATGGCGCGCGGCCACCGCCAGGTCGCACATGCTCAGCAGGCCCATGCCGCCGGCCATGCAGGCGCCGTTGACGCGCGCGATCAGCGGCACGTTGCTGGCCTTGGCGGCGCGCAGCACGCGCGCCACATGGCCCTGCGGCTCCGAGTAGTCGGTGGTGAAGGCCTGGCTGGCCTGCAGGTCAGCGCCGGCGCAAAAGGCCTTGTCGCCCGCGCCGGTGATGACGATGGCGCGCACCTCGCGCTGCTGCTGGGCGGCGTGGATGGCCTGCGCCATGTCGGCCAGCACGTCGTGGCTGACGGCGTTGCGGCGGGCCTCGCGATGGATGGTCAGCCACAGCACCGGGCCACGTTGTTCGATCAGCAGTTCGTTACCGGCGGGGGTGTCACTCATGAGGTCTCCTGTGGCGTGGATGCAATGCCGTTATTGTGGCGGCGATTCCGGTCTGTCCCGCGCCGGCTGCTTGCCTGTACCATCGGATCCCAACACAGCCCTTGCCGCCGCACCCATGGACGACACCACGCCTCGCCTGATCCGGCAGTCCTTGCCGCAGGGGCGTTGCGCCCTGCTGCAGGGCCGGTGGGCGGCGGCGGCGCTGGCGGAGCCGCGCACCTGGGCTAGTCTGCAGCGTGAACTGCAGGGGGCGACGGCCGGCCCGCAGGCCGTGCAGTGCTGGGACCTGCGCCAGCTGTCATGGCTGGACCACACGGGTGCGCAGCTGCTGTGGAACAGCTGGGGCCGGCGCTGGCCGATGCAGATGGAGGCGCTGCCGGCGCAGCGCGCCATGCTGGAGCGGGTGGCCGCCTACACGGTGCCGCCGCCGCCGCCCGCGCACCTGACGGCCGGACAGATCTTTCTGGGGCTGGGCGGGTTGGTGTTGCGGCTGCTGGATCATGGGCGCGGCCTGCTGCGCCTGGTCGGCCAGCTGCTGCTCGACACCCTGCGTCTGTTACGTCATCCACGCCAGGGCCCCTGGCGCGATTTCTCCGGTCACCTGTACCACATCGGTGCCACCGCCTTGCCGATCACGGCGCTGGTCGGCTTCCTGATCGGCGTGGTGCTGGCCTACCTGATGTCGCAGCAGCTCAGGCTGTTCGGCGCCGATCCCTTCATCGTCAACATCCTGGGCATCTCGCTCATTCGCGAGCTCGGGCCGGTGCTGGCGGCGATCCTGATCGCCGGGCGCTCCGGCTCCACCATCACGGCGCAGATCGGCGTCATGCGGGTGACCGAAGAACTCGATGCCATGCGCGTGCTCGGCATTGCGCGCGGCTTCCGTCTGGTGCTGCCGCGCGTGATGGCCATGGCGCTGGCCATGCCGCTGCTCTCGGTCTGGACCACCCTGGCCGCCATGCTCGGCGGCATGCTGGCGTCCGACCTCGTGATGGGGGTGACGCCGGCGTATTTCGTCTCCACCCTGCCCGATGCGGTAAAAGCCTCTAACCTGACGCTGGCAACGGCCAAGTCGGCCGTGTTCGGCGTCTTCATCGCGCTGGTCGGGTGCCATTACGGCCTGCGCGTCAAACCGAACACCGAGAGCCTGGGGCAGGGCACCACGGCGTCGGTGGTGACCTCGATCACGGTGGTGATCCTGGTCGACGCCTTGTTTGCGGTCGTGTTCAAGGATGTGGGCATATGAACGCCATGTCACCAGATACCCCGATGGTGGAGATTGAGAAGCTGTCGTCGGTGTTTCGCACTGGTGGACGGGAGTCGGTGGTGCACCGCGACCTGGATCTGCGCATCAACGCCGGCGAACTGGTGTCCATCGTCGGCGGCTCCGGCAGCGGCAAGACGGTGCTGTTGCGTCAGATGCTCGGCCTGGAGCGGCCGCACCGCGGGCACGTGACGGTGATGGGTCGGCCGGCGGAGCACCTGGGCGAGCCGGGCGCGGCCAGCCGCGTGGGCATGCTGTTCCAACACGGCGCGTTGTTCTCGGCCTTCAGTGTGCTGGACAACATCGCCTTTCCGCTGCGCGAACTCGGCACCCTGCCGGACGAGCTGGTGCGCGATGTGGCGTTGGTCAAGCTGCAGATGGTCGGGCTCGAGCCCTCGCAGGCGCACAAGATGCCGGCCAACCTGTCGGGTGGCATGATCAAGCGCGTGGCGCTGGCGCGCGCCCTCGTCATGGACCCGCCCCTGTTGTTGCTGGACGAACCCACGGCCGGCCTCGATCCGGACAGCGCCGATGCCCTGTGTGAGCTGCTGCGCTCCCTGCACCGCGAACTGGGCCTGACGGTGGTGATGGTGACGCACGACCTGGACACCTTGTTTGCGCTCAGCACCCGCGTGGCGGTGCTGGCCGACCACAAGGTCATTGTCAGTGGCGCGCCGCGCGAGGTGATGGCCTTCGACCATCCCTTCGTCCGTGAGTTCTTCCTCGGGGAGCGCGGCCGCCGTGCCGCGGCCCTGTTGCCTGAGCCGCCGATCGCAGTGTAGAAAGAGAGCCTGAGAGAACCCTTATGGAAAACAAAGCCCACGCCATTGCCGCCGGCGCCTTCGTGCTGCTGCTGTCCGCCCTGCTGGTGGCGCTGGCCGTCTGGCTCACGCGGGACGCCGGCGAGCGCCTGGTCTATGTCGTCTCCACCGATGATCCGGTCACCGGCCTGGGGGAGCAGGCCTCGGTGCGTTTTCGCGGTGTCAAGGTCGGCAAGGTGACGGGCATCGGGTTCGATCCACAGATGCCCGGCAATGTGCTGGTACGCATCGCGGTCGATGCCGGGACGCCCGTGACCCGCTCCACCTTTGCGTCGCTGGGCTTCCAGGGGGTGACCGGCATTGCCTTCGTGCAGCTTGACGACACCGGGCAGTCCAGGGAGCGGCTGCTTTCCAGCGACGGGCAGCCCGCCCGCATCCCGATGCGTCTCGGGCTGGTGGGACAGTTGTCCGAGCAGAGCGGCCGTATCCTGGCCCAGCTGGAGGAAACCAGCCGTCGTTTCAACCAGTTGCTGGCGACCGAGAACCAGCAGACGCTGGTGACGAGCATTGGTGCCATCGGACAGGCGGCCGCCAGCCTGCCGCCGGTGCTGAAAGAGGCCGGCAGTGCGTTGCAGGCCCTGCGGCAGACGGCTGACAGCGTGGCCGGCAGCGCCGACGAAGTGAAGAAAACGGCGGCCGACTACGGCCGCTTGGCGCAGCGGGTGCAGCAACCCGGCGGTCCGCTGGATCAGGTGTCGCAAGAGACCGGCACCTTGTTGCGTTTGAACCGCGCGCTGGACGAGACCGGACGTGCCGCGCGCCAGGTGGGGCGTGTTGCCGGCTCGCTGCAGGACAATCCGCAGACCCTGCTGCTCGGCCCGGGGCTGGCCGTGCCGGGTCCGGGCGAGCCGGGTTTTGTCGCGCCGCTGCTCACGCAGGGGAGCAAGCCATGAGGAGTGCTATGAATTCAGGAGCTTTTGGCGCTTGTTTGACGAGGGGTTGGGCGGTTTTTCTGCTGGTTTTGACGGCGCTGCTAACAGGCTGCGCCCTGCCCCAGCGAGGGCCTGCTCCCCTGCTCTATGACTTCGGTGCCCGTTCCTTGCCGCCGGCACCGGCGTCTGCCGCAGCGCTGCCGGCGCTGGCGATCACGGCACAAGCCACCCCGGCGCTCGATGGCAACGCCATGCTCTACCGCCTGGCTTATGCCGACGGCCAGCAGTTGCGTACCTACACGCTGGCGCGCTGGGCCATGCCGCCGGCTGAGCTGGTGCAACAGCGCCTGCGCGAGGGCTTGAGCAGCCAGTTCACGGTGCTGCGACCGGGCGAAGGGGCGCCGCGCGTGCTGCAGCTGGAACTGGACGAGTTCAGCCAGGTGTTCGAGGCGCCGGACAAGAGCAGCGGCCTGCTGCGCCTGCGTGCGACCGTGCGCCAGCGCCTGCCGTCGGGTGAACGCATGATGGCGCAGCGCACGGTGGTGGTGCAACGGCCGGCGCCGAGTGCGGATGCGGCGGGCGGCGTGCGTGCCTTGGGTGCCGCCACCGATGCAGCGGTCGACGAACTGGTGCAGTGGCTGCGGCAGTGGCGCTGAACCGGCGTCGATGTCACAACGCCGGCGTCAGGCCGGCGTCATGCTGATGGCGGGGCTGGTGTGCGGCGGCGGAACATGCCGTAGCCTTCCATGTGCAGCACCTGGTCGCCGTGCTGGTTATGCATCGCCCACACGGTGCGCACCAGGCCGACATCCGGCCGGCTGGCCATGGGCCGGCTTTCCAGGATGGTGTGGCTCAAGGTCAGCGTGTCGCCTGGAAACACCGGCTTGAGCCACTTCAGGCTCTCCAGCCCGGGCGAGCCCAGGCTGGCGGCTTCGCTCAGGAAGTTGTCCACCATCAGGCGCATCGCCATGCTGCAGGTGTGCCAGCCGCTGGCACACAGGCTGCCAAAGACCGAGGCTTGGGCGGCAGCTTCGTCGAGGTGAAAGGGCTGCGGGTCGAACTGGCTGGCGAACGAGAGGATCTGTTCCTTGGTCGGGCTGACGCTGCCAAGCGTGCGCGTGCTGCCCGGTGTCAGGTCTTCCCAGTAGTACTTGATGGTTTTCGTGTTCATCAGCGTCCTCCGGTCAGGTCCAGAATGCTGCCGGTCGCATAGCTGGCCTCGTCGGACAGCAGCCAGACGATGGCGTTGGCGATTTCCTGCGCCGTGCCGGGGCGCTGCATCGGGATTTGCGGCGCCAGGCGCTGGGCGCGGTCGGGCTGGCCGCCGCTGGCGTGGATTTCGGTGTCGATGACGCCGGGCCGCACCGCGTTGACGCGCACGCCTTCGGTCGCTACCTCGCGTGCCAGGCCGAGTGTGAAGACGTCGATGGCGCCCTTGGCGGCGGCGTAGTCCACGTACTGGTTCGGTGCACCCAGTGTGGCGGCCACGCTGCTCACATTGACGATGGCGCCGCCGGTGCCGCCGTGGCGCGTGCTCATGCGCCGCACCGCCTCGCGCGCGCACAGCAGGGTGCCGAAGACGTTGATCTCGAACATGCGGCGCCAGCGCGCCAGGCTTTGCTCGTCGATGCGTTGCGCGGTGTCCACCACGCCGGCGTTGTTCACCAGCGCCGTGAGCCGGCCGAGCTTGGCGTTGACCTGCTCGAACATGGTCAGCACCTGGGCCTCGTCGGCCACGTCGGCCTGGACCGTGATGGCCTTGCCGCCGGCCGCGCGGATCTGCCGCACCACCTCGTCGGCCGCCAGCGAATTGGCGGTGTAGTTGACCGCCACTGCGTAGCCTTGGTGAGCGGCCAGCAGGGCGGTGGCCGCGCCAATACCGCGACTGCCGCCAGTGATGAGTAGCACCTTGTCCAAAACCATTCTCCTGCGCGTGAATGAATCACAAGATACCATTGCCGCCGAAACGAGGAGACACCTATGAGTCACACGGTTGACTATTACTTTGCACCGCAAAGCCCCTGGACTTACCTCGGCCACCAGCGCTTTACCGCCATGGCGCAGGCCGCCGGCGCCACGGTGCGCGTGCTGCCGGTCGACCTGGGTGGCAAGGTGTTCCCGATTTCCGGAGGCCTGCCGCTGCCGAAGCGCGCGCCGCAGCGCCAGGCCTATCGCCTGTTGGAGCTCAAGCGCTACAGCGACCATCTGCAGATGCCGCTGCACGTCCAGCCCAAATACTTTCCGGTCAGCGGCGACGATGCGGCCTGCCTGATCATCGCCGTCGACCTGCACGACGGCACCGTCGCCGCCATGAAGCTCACCAGTGCTGTGCTGGCGGCCTGCTGGGCGCAAGAACGCAACATCGCCGACGAAAAAGTGCTGGCCGAACTGCTGGCCGAGCAGGGGCTGGATGCCCGGCGGCTGGAGCAGGCCTTCAGCCAGACGGTGCGGGAGCGTTACGAGGCCAATACCCAGCAGGCGATCGAGGCCGGCGTTTTTGGGGCGCCCAGCTACGTCATTAACGGCGAAATTTTCTGGGGCCAGGATCGGCTCGATTTTGTCGAGCGCAAGCTCAAGAACCGATAAGCAAACGCAAGGAGAAAACACCATGGGCCAGTTCATCGACCTTAAAGCCGCCGACGGCTTCACCTTTCCCGCCTACGTGGTGCAGCCTGCGGCCCAGCCGCGCGGCGCCGTGGTGGTGCTGCAGGAGATCTTCGGCGTCAACGCGCACATTCGCGCCGTGGCCGACGGGTATGCCGCCGCCGGCTACCTGGCGGTGGCGCCGTCCACCTTCCACCGTGTCAAGCCCGGCGTCGATCTCGGCTACGCGCCCGACGACATGAGCGCCGGCATGGCACTCAAGGCCACGGTGGAAGCGCTGCCGGAGCCGGGCGTGCTGCAGGACATCCAGGCCGCCATCGATTACGCGGCCCGGGCTGGCAAGGTCGGGGTGGTTGGCTACTGCTGGGGCGGCTTGCTGACCTGGCGCAGCGCCTGCCTGCTGCAGGGGGTGAGCGCCGCCGTGCCCTACTACGGTGGCGGCATCACCGCGCCGGCTGAAATCGCGCGCACACCTAAGTGTCCGGTGCTGGCCCATTTTGGCGAGAAGGACCACTGGATCCCGCTCGACGGCGTGGCTGCCTTCCAGCAGGCCCATCCTGAAGTCGAGGTGCACATCTACCCTGCCAACCATGGTTTCAACTGCGATCACCGGGGTGCTTACGATGCCGCGGCCGCGACTTTGGCCCGTGAACGCACGCTGACCTTCTTTGCGCAGCACCTGGGGTGAGCCATGTGGTGGCCCGCGGCTTTCAAGCGTTTTAAGGTTCTTTGCCTCGTCAACTGTGCACTGGCTGCTCTTGTTTTAGGAGCGTTTTCCGGCTGGGTTCAGGCGGCTGATTACAGCGGTCCGCTGTTCGATGCCCATCTGCACTACAACGAGGAGGCCTGGAACGGGCAGGCCGGGCCGCACCCCTTGAGCGACGTGCTAGCGCGCATGCAGCGCAACGGCGTGCAGGCCATTGTCGCCAACAGCCGGCCTAACGACGGCACCAAGGCCCTGGCCGAGGCGCGCGAGGCCACGCGTGCCGCCGGCGTCACGGTGGTGCCTTTCATCCGCCTGTACCGCAACCGCGACGACTACACCAACTGGTTCCGCGATGAGAGCATCTACGCCATGGTGCAGGCCGAGTTCGCACGCGGCACCGCGGCCGGCCCCTACCGCGGCATCGGCGAGTTCCATCTTTACGACAGCGCCAACGCCAACGGCCCGGTGGCGAAAAAGCTGATGCAGTTCGCGCAGGACCAACAGCTGGCGGTGCTGGCGCATGTGGATGATGTGGCGATCGACCTGCTGCTGGCACACGCACCGAAAGCGCGGCTGATCTGGGCCCACACTGGCATCGGCGGCGCTTCGGTGGAACGTGTCGAGGCCTTGCTGACGAAATACCCGCAGCTGATGGGCGAGCTGTCCTACCGTCCGGGGCTGACCTGCGGCGACGGCGCCCTGTGCCCCGAGTGGCGCGCGCTGCTGCTCAAGTACCCGACACGTTTCCTGATCGGCTCCGACACCTGGGTCAACCAGCGCTGGCTTTATTACGACGAGCTGATGCGTGGTTACCGCCGCTGGCTCGGCGACCTGCCGCCGGCGGTGGCGCGCCGCATTGCCTGGGACAACGGCGCCGCGCTGTTCCTGGCGCCCAGGCCTTGAGTCCATGGCCATTGCCTTGCCGCTGTTTCCGCTGCAGACGGTGTTATTCCCGGGCGGCGTGCTGCCGCTGCGCATCTTCGAGGTGCGCTACCTCGACCTGATCGGTCGCTGTCACAAGCAAGGGGCGCCGTTCGGTGTGGTGAGCCTGACGCAAGGGCAGGAGGTGCGCCAGCGCCAACGCGGCACCGATACTGCCAATGGCGAGGCCTTTGAGACGGAATCCTTCCAGGCGGTTGGCACGCTGGCGCACATCGAGACCCTGGAGCGGCCGCAGCCCGGTCTGCTGCTGATCCGCTGCCGCGGTGGCCGGCGCTTTCGCCTTGGCAGCAGCGAGCAGCTCAAACACGGTTTGTGGGTCGGCCAGGTGGCGTGGCTGCCCGACGACCCGCCGGTGCCGGTGCCGCCGGACCTGGCGCACGTGCGGCGCGGGCTGGAGCAGCTGCTGGCCCGGATGCAGGCGCAGGCGCCAGGGGATGCCGCAAGCCTGCCGCTCCAGGCGCCGTACCACTGGGACGACTGCGGTTGGCTGGCCAACCGCTGGTGTGAGCTGCTGCCGGTGAGTCCGCAACTCAAACAGCAATTTCTGGCGCTGGACAACCCGTTGCTGCGGCTGGAACTGGTGGCCGACTTGCTGGAGCACCTGCAGATTGGCGGCTCGCCCGCAGCCGGGCCGGCCTGAGATCAGCGTCCGCTGCGCTCCAGGTAGCGCTTGCGCCAGAACAGCAGCGCCAGCGCCAGTGCAATCAGCCCCATGGCGGCCATGGCCAACCAGAAGCCGCTGTCACTGTGCAGCAGCGGGATGTGCTCGAAATTCATGCCGAAGATGCCGGCGATCAGGTTCAGCGGCAGGAAGATGGCGGTCAGCACCGTGAGCGTGCGCATGATGTCGTTGGTGCGGTTGCTCTGGGCATTGAAGTGCATCTGCACCGCGGTCTCGGCGCTTTGCTCCAGCCGGCGCACATGGTGCACCACACGCTCGATGTGTTCCAGCACATCGCGGCTGCGCACTTGCAGCAGGTCGCGCTCGCGTTGCGCGGCGGGGGTGGTTGCCTCGGGCCAGGTCTTGACGGTCTCGATCCAGTCCTGGATGGCGGCGCGCTGGTCCTCGCAGATTTCGTCGAGCTGGTGCAGCGACAGGCGCGCTTCGAGCAGGGCAGCCCAGTTGTTGAAGCGGGTGCGCGGGTTGAGCAGCTCGGTTTGCCAGTGGTCGAGCTGGCGCGTGAGTTCGCGCCGCAATTCCAGAAAACCGTCCACCATCTGGTTGACCAGGCGCAGCATCAGATCGGCCGCCGAGGTGGGCAGGCGGCTGTTGGCGTTGCGCAGGTCGACCGTGGTGGACTGCAGCAGGCGGGTCGCATAGGCATCACGTGCCGCGCAATCGGCCGGGTGCACCGTCAGCAACACGCGCTCGAACACCGCCATGCCGACCGGGCTGGTGTCCAGGCGCTTGAGGATGGGCGGGCCACTGCGTTTCTGAGGTTTGGCTGGCGCCTGGGGAGTGGCCTCCGCTGCGCTACCTGCCGCCGCCAGCCGGCGGAATACCAGCAGGTCGTACTGCGAGGTGTAGTCGAAGTGCGAGGGCAGGTGCGAGTTGAGCAGGTCGGAGACGTGCAGATCGACCAGTTGCAGGCCGCACAAGGCTTGCAGCATGGCCTGGATCGGTGCCAGCTGCTCGCCGAATTCCTGCCGTGTGCAGGCGATCCAGACATGACCCTGCTCGGGCAGGCGGTCCGGCAGTGCCGCGCTTTCCACCACACTGCCGGGACTGATGCTGAAAACACGCATGGGAGATTCCTGGCCGATGTGATGGAAGATGAGGCTGCGGGTTAAATAAGCCCTTGGCCCTTGTTGGATATGCGCGAGACGCTATTTGTTTTGTAGCAGTCGGGCGGCGGTCATGGCAAAGTAAGTCAGCACGCCATCGGCGCCGGTACGCTTGAAGGCCAGCAGGCTTTCCATCATTACGGCGTCGTGGTCGAGCCAGCCGTTCTGTGCGGCGGCCTTCAGCATGGCGTACTCGCCCGACACCTGGTAGGCGAAGGTCGGCACGCGGAACTCATCTTTCACGCGGCGCACCACGTCCAGGTAGGGCATGCCGGGTTTGACCATCACCATGTCGGCGCCCTCGGCGATGTCCATCGCCACTTCGCGTAGCGCCTCGTCCGAATTGGCCGGGTCCATCTGGTAGACCTTCTTGTTGCTCTTGCCCAGGTTGGACGCCGAGCCGACCGCGTCGCGGAACGGGCCATAGAAGGCGCTGGCGTACTTGGCGCTGTAGGCCATGATGCGGGTGTGCACCAGGCCGCGAGCTTCGAGTGCGTTGCGGATGGCGCCGATGCGGCCGTCCATCATGTCGCTGGGTGCCACGATGTCGACGCCGGCCTCGGCCTGGGTGAGCGCCTGCTGAGTCAGGATGGCCACCGTTTCGTCGTTCAGGATGTAGCCGGTCGAGTCCAGCACACCGTCCTGGCCGTGGCTGGTGAAGGGGTCCAGCGCCACGTCGGTCATGACGCCGAGTTCGGGGAAGTGTTTCTTGAGCTCGCGCACCACATGCGGCACCAGACCCTTGGGATTGAGCGCTTCCTGGCCGTCCGGGGTTTTGAGCGCCGGGTCGATCACCGGAAACAGGGCCATGGCCGGAATGCCGAGTTCGACGCATTCTTCGGCCACCGGCAGCAGCAGGTCCAGGCTGAGACGTTCCACACCGGGCATGGAGGCCACGGCCTCGCGGCGCTGTTGGCCATCCACCACAAACACCGGGTAGATCAGGTCATGGGCGGTCAGCGTGTTTTCACGCACAAGGTTGCGGGTGAATTCGTCGCGGCGCAGCCGGCGTGGCCGGCCCAGGGGGTAGGGGGCGTAAGGGGTCATGGGGAAAATTGTGCCTGAATCCGGCCGGCCAGGGTGGGGGCGTCGAGCAGACCCCGTCGGCGTCGGCGCCGGCGTGCTTGATCCGGGTCAATCAGCTGCAAAAAATGTTCGTCATTTCGCTTGAAATCATGGCCCGGTTTTGTTAGATTTGCGGCAGGCGGGAAACCGCCTCCCGCTTTTCCTCCCTGAGCGGGGCCTTGATGTGTGACAGCAAAAAAGGCTTGCAACCCCAGCTTCGGCTGGGGTTTTTTTTGGTTCCGGCACGTTGTGCTTAACTTGCCCTTGCAGGCCAAGTTAGCCTGCACCGCAACCCGCGATGCGGGTTGTAGCTTCGGCCGGCAAGGCTGCGACTAAACTCGGCCCATGCTCTGGGTTAAATCGCTCCATATCGTCTTCGTGGCCAGCTGGTTCGCCGGCCTTTTTTACCTGCCGCGCATCTTCGTCAACCTGGCCATGGTGTCGGCGGACTCCGCGGCCGAGCGTGAGCGCCTGTTGCTGATGGCGCGCAAGCTCATGCGGTTCACGACGATGCTGGCGGTGCCGGCGCTGGTGTTCGGTTTCTGGCTCTGGCTGGGTTACGGCATCGGCAAGGGGCCGGGCAACGGCTGGTTGCATGCCAAGCTGCTGATCGTGGTGCTGGTGCTGGGTTACCACCACAGTTGTGGCGTATTGCTGAAGCGGTTCCAGCGCGGTGAGTGTCGGCGCAGCCATGTCTGGTTTCGCTGGTTCAACGAAGCGCCGGTGCTGTTGCTGCTGATGGCGGTCATCCTTGTGGTGGTCAAGCCCTTCTGAGGCCGGACGCTGTGCACAAGACCTCTGCCTGGCCTTTGGCGCTGGTCTATGCCGGTCTCATCTTCTATGCCAGCCTCTATCCTTTTGCCGACTGGCGCGTCCAGGGCGTGGCACCCTGGGATTTTCTGTGGGCGCCTCTCCCACAGTACTGGACCGGCTTTGACCTGGTTTCCAATGTGCTGGGTTACGCACCGTTGGGTTTTTTGCTGGCCTTGAGTGCCCTGCGCACCGGGCGTGGTGCGCATGCTGTGCGTTACGCGACGTTGGCGGCACTCGGGCTTTCTCTGCTGCTGGAGGCGCTGCAGGTTTACTTGCCGGCGCGCGTGCCTTCGAATGTGGATCTGGCGCTCAACCTGCTGGGTGGGTGGCTGGGTGCGGTGCTGGCCACACTGCTGGAGCGGCTGGGCGCACTGTCGCGCTGGAGCCGCTTTCGCACACGCTGGTTCGTGTCCGATGCGCGCGGTGCGCTGGTGCTGCTGGCCCTGTGGCCGCTGGCGTTGCTGTTTCCGGCGACGGTGCCGCTGGGACTGGGCCAGGTTTTCGAACGGCTCGAAACGGGCCTGGCCGAGTTGCTGCTGGACACGCCATTTCTGGAGTGGCTGCCGGTGCGCGACCTGGAGTTGCAGCCCCTGGTGCCGGGGGCCGAGCTGGCCTGCGTGATGCTGGGTGCCCTGATTCCCTGCCTCCTGGGTTTTTGTGTCATCCGCGCCAAGCCGCGCCGGGCGGTGTTCGTGCTGGCGGTGCTGGCTGCCGGCGTGGCTGCCACGGCGCTGTCGGCGGCGCTGAGTTACGGACCGATGCACGCCTGGGCCTGGTTCGAATTGCCGGTGCAGGTGGGTCTGGGGCTGGCGCTGATGGTGGCCTTGCTGCTGCTGGGGGTGCCGGAGCGCAGCAGTGCGGCCCTGATGCTGCTGGCGCTGGGGCTGTACCTGAGCATCATCAATCAGGCGCCCACCAGCGCCTATTTTGCGCAGACCCTGCAAACCTGGGAGCAGGGGCGCTTCATCCGCTTTCATGGCCTGGCCCAGTGGCTGGGCTGGCTGTGGCCTTATGCCGCCTTGCTGTATGTGCTGACGCGCGTCTGGCAGCAAGGGGCAAAAAACTAGAATGAACCTATGAACGACCCCAAGAATCCGCAAACGTCGCCGTCTTCCTACTACCAGCGGCACATCTTCTTTTGCCTGAACGAGCGTTCCGACGGCTCGGAATGCTGTGCCCGCCATCAGGCGCAGGAAGCGTTCGATCGCTGCAAAACCCTGGTCAAGGCCGCCGGTCTGGCCGGTCCCGGTCAGGTGCGCGTCAACAAGGCCGGTTGCCTGGACCGCTGCGCGGCGGGCCCGGTGGCCGTGGTTTATCCGGAAGCCGTCTGGTATTCCTATGTCGATGCGAGCGACATCGACGAAATCGTCGAGTCACATCTGAAGAACGGCCAGGTGGTCGAGCGCCTGCTGACGCCGCCGCACTTGGGGCGCTGAGATGAATTCACAAACCGAGCGGCTGCGGCTGGAGGGCCCGGCCGGGGTCATCGAGGCGCTGAGCGATGAGCCGCTGCTGGCGCCGGGTGCCAGCCCGCGCGGCGTGGCCATCATTACTCACCCGCACCCGCTGTTTGGCGGCACCATGGACAACAAGGTGGTACAGACACTGGCGCGCGCCTTTGTGCAGTGCGGCTGGAGGGCCGTGCGTTTCAATTTTCGGGGTGTTGGCGCCACTGCGGGGACGCACGACGAGGGCCGGGGCGAGGCGCAGGATCTGCTGGCCGTGGTGCAGCAATGTGCCCCGGAAGGGGCGCTGGCGCTGGCCGGCTTTTCCTTCGGCTCCTTTGTCATGAGCCAGGCGCTGCAAACACTGTGGCCGACGCGGGCGGTGGAGAAACTGGTATTCGTCGGCACCGCTGCCAGCCGCTTCCAGGTGGCGGCCCTGCCGGCGGAGGCGCATGAGCGCACACTGGTGGTCCACGGCGAGCATGACGACACGGTGCCTTTGAGTGCCGTCATGGACTGGGCCCGACCCCAGGTGCTGCCGGTGACTGTCATCCCCGGCGGCAGTCATTTCTTCCACGGACAATTGCCCCTTCTGAAAAATTTGGTGGTTCGCCACCTCAGCTCACCTGTCTGATGAAAAAACTGCTTCTCACCCTGGCGGCCACTTTGTGCGTGGTCTGTGTTTCCGCAGGCGCTCAAGACGTGCCGCAGCCGCCTGAAGTCGCGGCGCGCTCCTATCTGCTGCTCGATGTCACGGCCAATCAGGTGCTGGCGGCCAAGGACGTCGATAGCCCGGTTGAACAGGCCTCGCTGACCAAGCTGATGACCGCCTATCTGGTATTCGATGCTTTGCGTGCCAGGAAGATCGATCTCAAGCAAACCCTGCCGGTCAGTGAGCGGGCCTGGCGCATGCCGGGGTCGCGCATGTTCATCGACCCGAAGATGAAGGTGCCGGTGGAGGATCTGATCAAGGGCATGATCGTGCAGTCGGGTAACGACGCGACGATGGCCCTGGCGGAAGGCGTGGGCGGCACGGCCGAGCGCTTTGTGCAGCTCATGAACGAACAGGCCAGGGCCCTGGGCATGAAATCGACGGGTTACAAGAACCCGGAAGGACTGACCGAGGCTGGCCACACCACCACCGCGCGTGACCTGGGTATTCTGGCCACCCGGCTGATGCGTGATTTCCCGGAATACATGCACTATTACGCCATTCGGAAATACCGCTATGCGGGCACGCCTTCCGCCAACGACACCAATCGCAATCTGTTGCTGTTTCGCGATCCGACGGTTGATGGCCTGAAGACCGGTCATACCGAGGCGGCGGGGTACTGCCTGATTGCCACGGCCAAGCGTGATTTCCCCAATCTGGGCAAAGCCGGTGCGGCGCCCGGCTCGCCTGAGGCCAATGGCCCCCGGCGTCTGCTGTCCATCGTGCTGGGTACCGTCAGCGAGCAGGCACGTGCCAACGAGTCGCAAAAACTGCTGAACTGGGGCTACACCGCGTTCGAGGCGGTCAAGCTGTTTGAAGCCAACCAGGCGGTGGTGACTCCGGGCGTCTGGAAAGGCAAATCTTCGCAGGTGGGGTTGGGTCGGCCGCAAGCCATCGTGGTGGCCGTGCCGGCTGGCACGGCCACCCGACTGAAGACCGAGGTGGTGCGGGTTGATCCGCTGGTCGCCCCGTTTGCCAAAGGTCAGCAACTGGCTACGCTCAAAATCTCTGCAGGTGAGCAATCACTTGTCGATGTGCCACTGCTGGCGCTGGAGGCCGTTGACCAAGCCGGCGTGCTGGGACGCGCTTGGGATGCCGTCCGCCTGTGGATCAAATGAGTCAGAAGATTCTCGGAAGCGAGCGAGCACTACGCTGCCTGCATTAAAAACCATTGCGGCTATCGGGGCCTGCTGATACACTAGAAGGCTTTTCGGAATTTCCGAAGGGTTTCACGTTTTCGTTTTTTCAAACGTTGAGGGACGTTTTTCAATGCCAACCATTAACCAGCTCGTGCGTCAAGGCCGTGAGGTCGAGACCATCAAGTCGAAGAGCCCTGCGATGCAGAACTCTCCGCAGCGTCGCGGTGTTTGCACCCGTGTGTACACCACGACACCTAAAAAGCCTAACTCCGCTCTGCGTAAGGTCGCCAAGGTGCGCCTGACCAACGGTTTTGAGGTCATCTCCTACATCGGCGGTGAAGGCCACAACCTGCAGGAACACTCTGTGGTGCTCGTGCGCGGTGGTCGCGTCAAGGACTTGCCGGGTGTGCGTTACCACATCGTGCGCGGCTCGCTCGACCTGCAAGGCGTGAAAGACCGCAAGCAGTCGCGTTCCAAGTACGGTGCGAAGAAGCCCAAGGCCAAATAAAAGTCCTGGTTTCCAGCATTCAATCGGTGCTGTTTCCCGCGTGGCGCGGAGAGGCAGCGAAGTGACCCGAAGCACTGAATCGTTGGTGTGGGTCGAGTAAGTGGAAGTTTTAGATAACTTTCGCGGTGTCTGAAAAGATGCCAACTGAAGCAATATGAGGTGAAATATGCCACGTCGTCGCGAAGTCCCTAAACGTGAAATCCTGCCGGATCCGAAATTCGGCAATGTCGAGCTCTCCAAGTTCATGAACGTGATCATGGAAGGCGGCAAAAAAGCGGTTGCCGAGCGCATCATTTACGGTGCCCTTGAGACCATTGAGCAGAAGACTGGCAAAGACCCGCTGGAGCTGTTCACCACGGCCATTAACAACGTCAAGCCGATGGTCGAGGTGAAGTCCCGCCGCGTCGGTGGCGCCAACTACCAGGTGCCGGTGGAGGTGCGTCCGGTGCGTCGTCTGGCTCTGTCCATGCGCTGGATCAAGGAAGCTGCCCGTAAGCGCGGTGAAAAGTCCATGGCCCTGCGCCTGGCCAATGAATTGATGGAGGCCGTGGAAGGTCGTGGCGGCGCCATGAAGAAGCGTGACGAAGTGCACCGTATGGCCGAGGCCAACAAGGCCTTCTCGCACTTCCGTTTCTAAGCTCCACTGCCCCAACTGGTGTGCAGGCCCGCCGTGTGCGGGCCTTCCCCGTTTCAACGAAAGAACATCATGGCTCGCAAGACCCCCATTGAGCGCTACCGCAACATCGGTATCTCGGCCCACATTGACGCTGGCAAGACCACCACGACCGAGCGTATTCTTTTTTATACCGGCGTGACCCACAAGCTGGGTGAAGTGCACGACGGTGCCGCCACCACGGACTGGATGGAGCAGGAGCAGGAGCGTGGCATCACGATCACTTCTGCTGCCGTGACTTGCTTCTGGAAGGGCATGGATATGTCCTATCCCGAGCATCGTTTCAACATCATCGACACCCCCGGTCACGTGGACTTCACGATTGAAGTGGAGCGCTCCATGCGCGTGCTGGACGGTGCTTGCATGGTCTACTGCGCTGTGGGTGGCGTGCAGCCTCAGTCTGAAACCGTGTGGCGTCAGGCGAACAAGTACAAGGTGCCGCGTCTGGCTTTTGTGAACAAGATGGACCGCACCGGCGCCAACTTCTTCAAGGTCGTGGACCAGATGAAGCTGCGCCTGAAGGCCAATCCCGTGCCCGTGGTTATTCCGATCGGCGCTGAGGAGAACTTCCGTGGCGTGGTGGATCTGCTCAAGATGAAGGCCATCATCTGGGATGAGGCCTCGCAGGGTATGAAGTTCACCTACGAAGAAATTCCTGCTGACCTGGTGGGGGCTGCCAAGGAATGGCGCGAAAAAATGGTGGAGGCTGCGGCCGAAGCTTCTGAAGAGCTGATGAACAAGTACCTGGAAGAGGGTGACTTGAGCGAAGAGGAAATCAAAGCGGGCTTGCGTCAGCGCACCATTGCGACCGAAATCCACCCAATGTTGTGCGGTACCGCCTTCAAGAACAAGGGCGTGCAACGCATGCTGGATGCCGTCATCGACTACCTGCCAGCACCGACGGACATTCCGGACGTGACGGGTACCGATGAAGACGAACATCCCGTGACCCGCAAGGCGGATGACGGCGAAAAGTTCTCGGCGCTGGCCTTCAAACTGATGACTGACCCGTTTGTGGGCCAGCTGACCTTCGTGCGCGTTTATTCGGGCGTGCTGACCAAGGGCGACACCGTCTACAACACGGTCAGGGGCAAGAAGGAGCGCATTGGTCGTATTGTTCAGATGATGGCGAACGACCGCGTCGAGGTGGATGAGATTCGTGCTGGCGACATCGCTGCATGCGTGGGGCTGAAGGATGTGACCACCGGCGAAACGCTGAGCGACGTAAGTGCGCCAATCATTCTGGAGCGCATGGTGTTTCCCGAGCCAGTGATTCGTCAGGCAGTGGAGCCCAAGTCCAAGGCCGACCAGGAAAAGATGGGTATTGCCTTGCAGCGTCTGGCCGCGGAAGATCCGTCGTTCCGCGTGCAGACTGACGAAGAGTCTGGGCAGACCATTATTGGTGGTATGGGTGAGTTGCACCTCGAAATCATCGTGGACCGCATGAAGCGGGAATTTGGCGTGGAAGCGAATGTGGGCAAGCCGCAAGTGGCTTACCGCGAGACCATCCGCAAGCAAGTCACGGAAGTCGAAGGCAAGTTTGTTCGCCAGTCCGGCGGCAAGGGCCAGTACGGTCACGTGGTGTTCACGGTCGAGCCGAACGAAGCCGGCAAGGGTTTCGAATTCGTCGATGCCATCAAGGGCGGTGTGGTGCCGCGTGAATATATTCCGGCTGTTGAGAAGGGCGTGATTGAAGCCCTCAACACCGGCGTGTTGGCGGGTTACCCCGTGGTGGATGTCAAGGTCACCCTGACCTTCGGTTCCTACCACGATGTGGACTCGAACGAAAACGCGTTCAAGATGGCGGCCATCTTCGGCTTCAAGGAAGGCTGCCGCAAGGCCAACCCGGTCATCCTTGAGCCGATGATGTCCGTGGAAGTCGAAACCCCGGAAGACTATGCCGGCAACGTGATGGGCGATTTGTCTTCACGTCGCGGCATGGTGCAGGGCATGGACGACATGGTGGGTGGCGGCAAGGCCATCAAGGCCGAAGTGCCGCTGTCCGAAATGTTCGGTTACTCGACCACGCTGCGTTCCGCCACGCAAGGCCGCGCAACGTACACGATGGAGTTTAAGCACTACAGCGAAGCTCCGCGTAACGTGTCTGAAGCCATCATGGCCGCTCGCGCCAAGTAAGTGATTCGCCCCGGGCTTGAGCCCGGGGCATTCTTTTTGTCTGCGATCTGGTGCCGCCCTGTTCCCGTGCGGGGCGAACAAGCAATCAGATGCAAACGTTAAACCAACACACGGGAATTGTTCTTTGGAGAACTGGAAATGGCAAAAGAGAAATTTGAACGTACCAAGCCGCACGTCAACGTCGGCACCATTGGTCACGTGGACCATGGCAAGACCACGCTGACGGCGGCCATCACCACCGTGCTGGCAGCCAAGTTCGGCGGCGCCGCCAAGGCCTACGACCAGATTGATGCGGCCCCGGAAGAAAAAGCCCGCGGCATCACCATCAACACCGCCCACGTGGAATACGAAACGGCCAACCGCCACTACGCCCACGTTGACTGCCCCGGCCACGCCGACTACGTCAAGAACATGATCACCGGTGCTGCCCAGATGGACGGCGCCATCCTGGTGTGCTCGGCCGCTGACGGCCCGATGCCCCAGACCCGTGAGCACATCCTGCTGGCCCGTCAGGTCGGCGTGCCCTACATCATCGTCTTCCTGAACAAGTGCGACATGGTGGACGACGCCGAACTGCTCGAACTCGTTGAAATGGAAGTGCGCGAACTGCTCTCCAAGTACGACTTCCCCGGCGACGACACCCCCATCGTCCGCGGCTCCGCCAAGCTCGCCCTCGAAGGCGACAAGGGTGAACTGGGCGAACAAGCCATCATGAAGCTGGCCGACGCCCTGGACAGCTACATCCCCACCCCTGAGCGTGCCGTGGACGGCGCCTTCCTGATGCCGGTGGAAGACGTGTTCTCCATCTCCGGTCGTGGCACCGTGGTGACCGGCCGTGTCGAGCGCGGCATCGTCAAGGTCGGCGAAGAAATCGAAATCGTTGGTATCAAGGACACCCTGAAGACCACCTGCACCGGCGTGGAAATGTTCCGCAAGCTGCTGGACCAGGGTCAGGCTGGCGACAACGTCGGTATCCTGCTGCGCGGCACCAAGCGTGAAGAAGTCGAGCGCGGCCAGGTGCTGTGCAAGCCCGGCTCCATCAAGCCGCACACCCACTTCACCGGTGAGGTCTACGTGCTGAGCAAGGATGAAGGCGGCCGCCACACCCCCTTCTTCAACAACTACCGCCCGCAGTTCTACTTCCGTACCACGGACGTGACCGGCGCCATCGAGCTGCCCGAAGGCAAGGAAATGGTGATGCCTGGCGACAACGTGTCGATCACCGTCAAGCTGATCGCCCCGATCGCCATGGAAGAAGGCCTGCGCTTCGCTATCCGCGAAGGCGGCAAGACCGTGGGTGCCGGTGTGGTTGCCAAGATCATTGCGTAATGGTTTTGTAGGGGTATAGCTCAATTGGCAGAGCGTCGGTCTCCAAAACCGAAGGTTGTAGGTTCGATTCCTACTGCCCCTGCCACCTGATTCATCCATCAGGATGGGTTGAAAGCCCGCCATGACCATGGCGGGCTTCAGCGTCTAAGGGCGCTGCTGTTGATTGAGATGCAAACGCGCAAAATTGGGTAAACATGGCAACGTCACAAGTTGAAACGGTCGGTAGCGGGGCTGACAAGGTCAAGCTGGCGGTAGCAGTTGTCCTGCTGCTCGCAGGTCTGGTGGCCTTCTATCTGCTGGGCAAGCAGGGGGCTCTGATGCAATGGGCGGCCCTGCTTGCGGGTCTGGTTGCTGCTGTGGTGGTTTTCTTCTCGGCAGAGTCGGGGCGCCAGTTGCTGGCGTTCGGGCGCGATGCCTGGCGCGAAGTCGGCAAAGTGGTCTGGCCGGCGCGCAAGGAGGCCGTGCAGATGACGGCTTATGTGTTCGGTTTTGTGGTGCTGATGGCCTTGTTCCTCTGGCTCACCGATAAGACGCTCGAGTGGGTGTTCTACGATTTGATTCTGGGGTGGAAAAAATAATGACTGATGTTGTCGAGACTTCGGCCTCCCAGGTGCTGGCGGCCAAGCCGTCCAACCCGGACATGCGCTGGTATGTGGTCCATGCCTATTCCGGCATGGAGAAGGCGGTGGAGCGCAACATCATCGAGCGCATCAACCGTGCTGGCATGCAGGACAAGTTCGGCCGCATCCTCGTTCCGATGGAAGAGGTGGTCGAGATCAAGAACGGTCAAAAACGTACCACCGAGCGCAAGTTCTTCCCGGGATACGTGCTGGTCGAGATGATCATGGACGACGATAGTTGGCACCTGGTGAAGCACACCAACAAGGTGACGGGTTTTGTCGGTGGTGCCAAAAATCGTCCGGCACCGATCTCTGAAGAAGAGGTCATGAAGATCGTCAACCAGATGCAGGAAGGCTCGGACAAGCCGCGCCACAAGGTTGAATTTGTTGTGGGCGAGCTGGTGCGCGTCAAGGAAGGTCCTTTCACCGACTTCAATGGGTCGGTGGAAGAGGTCAATTACGAGAAGAACAAGCTGCGTGTGGCGGTGACGATCTTCGGTCGTTCGACGCCGGTGGAGCTCGAGTTCTCGCAGGTCGAGAAGACCTGAGTCAGCTGATTTTGTAATTTCGCGCTTTTCGACTCGGCGCGAATGAAAGAAGTGAGTCGTTAACCCCGGGGAGCTGCGGCAGATTGCCAAGGCGTTATGACCCGCAAGGAGAAAAGCATGGCGAAAAAAATCGTCGGTTTTATCAAGCTGCAAGTGCCGGCTGGTAAGGCCAATCCCTCGCCGCCGATTGGTCCCGCACTGGGCCAGCGCGGTTTGAACATCATGGAGTTCTGCAAGGCGTTCAACGCCCAGACCCAGGGCGTTGAGCCCGGTCTGCCGCTGCCGGTGGTGATCACCGCCTTCGCGGACAAGAGCTTCACCTTCATCATCAAGACGCCGCCTGCGACCGTCCTGATCAAGAAAGCCATCAAGCTCGACAAGGGCTCGTCCAAGCCGCACACGGACAAGGTCGGCAAGATCACCCGTGCCCAGCTGGAAGAAATCGCCAAGACCAAGATGAAGGACATGACGGCCGCCGATCTGGACGCCGCAGTTCGCACCATCGCTGGTTCTGCCCGTTCGATGGGCGTGAATGTGGAGGGCGTGTAAATGACCAAGCTCACCAAGAAACAGAAAGCCTTTGAAGGCAAGGTCGATAGCAACAAGCTGTACGCCCTGGCTGATGCCCTGAGCATCGTGAAGGAATGTGCCAACGCCAAGTTCGATGAGTCCATCGACGTGGCTGTGCAGCTCGGCATTGATGCCAAGAAGTCTGACCAAGTGGTGCGTGGCGCCGTCGTGCTGCCCAACGGCACCGGCAAGACCAAGCGCGTGGCCGTGTTCGCCCAGGGTGCCAAGGCTGAAGAAGCCAAGGCGGCTGGCGCCGACGTGGTTGGCATGGACGATCTGGCTGCCCAGGTCAAGGCTGGCGACATGCCTTTCGACGTGGTGATTGCTGCACCCGACGCGATGCGTGTCGTGGGTACGCTGGGCCAGATCCTGGGCCCGCGCGGCCTGATGCCGAATCCCAAGGTCGGTACGGTGACTCCTGATGTGGCCACGGCTGTGAAGAACGCCAAGGCAGGCCAGGTGCAGTTCCGTGTCGACAAGGCCGGTATCGTGCACAGCACCATTGGTCGTCGCTCCTTCGATACCGACAAGCTGCAGGGCAACCTGGCGGCATTGGTTGAGGCGCTGAACAAGGCCAAGCCGGCTTCGAGCAAGGGCGTGTATTTGCGTAAAGTGGCGGTGTCGTCCACGATGGGTGTCGGTGTCCGCGTGGACACCCAGACCATCGCGGCGTAATCGCAAAGATTTGGTCGGCTGGAGACAGCTGGCTAGAGTGGTGGGCCGCTCCTGTCGCAAGACGGGACGGGCCATCCAAGACCGTTGGTGTGCGAGTCGTCCCCGGACGAGGCTGCACTTAATCAGTGAGCTGTGGGGTTCGCCCCGGGGCTCTGCCAACGCAGATGGCGATCCCGCTGCAGATGGAATGAGTTCCGTAAACAGTTGGTCGCTGCAATGAGGCGTGCCCCAGGGAACAGTCCCGAAGGCACATTTTGAAGGAGTAGACCTTGAGTCTGAATCGCAGTGAGAAAGAAGCGGTCATCACCGAAGTGACCGACCTCGCCGCTAAAGCTCAAACGCTCGTGATGGCGGAATACCGTGGTATCACGGTCGCTGACATGACCAAGCTGCGCGCTACCGCCCGCAGCACGGGTGTGAGCCTGAGTGTTCTGAAGAACACCCTGGCCCGCCGTGCTGTGGCAGGCAGTTCGTTCGAGGTTGTGGCCGACCAGATGACCGGTCCGCTGATCTATGGCTTCTCTACCGATGCTGTGGCTGCTGCGAAAGTGGTGGCTGACTTCGCGAAAACCAACGACAAGCTGGTGATTCGTGGTGGTGCATACGGTGGCAAGGCCCTGGACGTGAACGGCGTCAAGCAGCTGGCAAGCATCCCGTCCAAGGAGGTTTTGCTGGCCCAGCTGTGTGGCTTGTTGATGTCGCCGATGTCCCGTACCGCCGTGGTGCTGGGTGCTCTGGCGGCCAAAAAAGGCGAAGCTGCTGCCGCTTGAGCGTGCAGCACACTTGTTAACCAATTGTTAGGAAATCAAAATGGCATTCGATAAAGACGCATTTTTGACCGCGCTCGACAGCATGACGGTCATGGAACTCAACGACCTGGTGAAAGCCATCGAAGAGAAGTTTGGCGTGAGCGCTGCCGCCATGGCTGCTCCGGCTGCTGCTGGCGCAGGCGCTGGTGCTGCTGCTGCTGAAGAAAAGACCGAATTCAACGTGATGCTGCTGGAAGCCGGCGCCAACAAGGTGTCGGTCATCAAGGCTGTGCGCGAAATCACCGGTCTGGGCCTGAAAGAAGCCAAGGACCTGGTGGACGGCGCTCCCAAGGCCGTCAAGGAAGCCATGCCGAAGGCTGACGCTGAAGCTGCCAAGAAGAAGCTGGAAGAAGCCGGCGCCAAGGCCGAACTCAAATAATTCGGCTTTGCTCGAAGGCTGGAGTGTCTGCAAGGGCCTCCAGCCTTTGGTGCTTACAGAGCGCACCCAAAAATCCCCTTCCAAGGGGGTTTTTGAGTGACTTCTGACCCGACTGCAGAAGACGCCTTGGTTCGGGCCGCGTGCAACGCGCGGCCGTCCGCCATTGGTTGGTAGCGGCCAACCACCAAGCCTGCTGGCGTGATGCCAGCGCGTCAGTCGCCAAAGACCTCATAGCCCGGAGATCTCATGGCTTATACCTACACCGAACGCAAGCGGATTCGCAAAAGTTTCGGCAGCCGCGACAGCGTGCTCGAAATCCCCTACCTCCTGCAGATGCAAAAGGACGCCTACACGGCTTTCCTGCAGGCTGATGTTGGCCCCAACAAACGCACCCCGGAAGGTCTTCAGGCTGCCTTTGAAGCGGCTTTCCCGATCGTCTCGCACAACGGTTTTGTCGAGATGAAGTTCCTCGAGTACAACCTGGCCAAGCCCGCGTTCGACGTGCGCGAGTGCCAGACTCGCGGTCTGACCTTTGCCTCGGCCGTGCGTGCCAAGGTGCAGCTCATCATTTACGACCGTGAATCTTCGACGCCTTCCAACAAGGTGGTCAAGGAAGTCAAGGAGCAAGAGGTCTACATGGGCGAAGTGCCGCTCATGACGACCAAGGGTTCGTTCATCATCAACGGCACGGAACGCGTGATCGTGTCGCAGCTGCACCGCTCGCCGGGCGTGTTCTTCGAGCACGACAAGGGCAAGACCCACAGCTCGGGCAAGCTGCTGTTCTCGGCTCGCATCATCCCCTACCGCGGCTCCTGGCTCGACTTCGAGTTCGACCCCAAGGATCTGCTGTACTTCCGTGTCGACCGTCGCCGCAAGATGCCGGTCACCATCCTGCTCAAGGCCATCGGCCTGAATCCGGAATCCATCCTGGCGAACTTCTTCGTCAACGACAACTTCCGTCTGATGGACAGCGGTGCGCAGATGGAATTCGTCGCCGAGCGCCTGCGTGGCGAAGTGGCGCGCTTCGACATCACCGACAAGAGCGGCAAGGTCATCGTTGCCAAGGACAAGCGCATCACCGCGCGCCACACGCGCGATCTGGAGCAGTCCGGCACCACCCACATCAGCGTGCCGGAAGATTTCCTGATCGGCCGCGTGGTGGCACGCAGCATTGTCGATGGCGATACCGGCGAGATCATCGCCAAGGCCAACGATGAGCTGACCGAAGCGCTCATGAAGAAGCTGCGCAGTGCCGGTGTGCAGGAACTGCAGTGCATCTACACCAACGAACTCGATCAGGGTGCCTACATCTCGCAGACCCTGCGCACCGACGAGACCACCGACGAGTTCGCCGCCCGCGTGGCCATCTACCGCATGATGCGCCCTGGCGAGCCGCCGACCGAAGATGCCGTGCAGGCCCTCTTCCAGCGTCTGTTCTACAACCCCGACACCTACGATCTGTCGCGCGTCGGTCGCATGAAGTTCAACGCCAAGATGGGCCGCTCCGATGCGACCGGTCCCATGGTGCTGACCAATGAGGACATCCTCGCCGTGGTGAAGATTCTGGTGGATCTGCGCAACGGCCGTGGTGAAGTCGATGACATCGACCACCTGGGCAACCGCCGCGTGCGTTGCGTTGGCGAACTGGCCGAAAACCAGTACCGTGCAGGCCTCGCTCGCATCGAGAAGGCTGTCAAGGAACGTCTGGGTCAGGCAGAACAAGAGCCGCTCATGCCGCACGACCTGATCAACTCCAAGCCGATTTCAGCGGCACTCAAGGAGTTCTTCGGTGCTTCGCAGCTGTCCCAGTTCATGGACCAGACCAATCCGCTGGCGGAAATCACGCACAAGCGTCGCGTCTCGGCCCTCGGCCCGGGCGGTCTGACGCGCGAGCGTGCCGGCTTCGAGGTTCGCGACGTTCACGTCACGCACTATGGCCGCGTCTGCCCGATCGAAACGCCGGAAGGCCCGAACATCGGCCTGATCAACTCGCTGGCACTGTATGCACGCCTGAACGAGTACGGTTTCATCGAGACGCCTTACCGCCGCGTGGTGGATGGCAAGGTGACCAACGAGATCGACTACCTGTCCGCCATTGAGGAAGGCAAATACGTCATCGCCCAGGCCAATGCGGCCCTGGACAAGGACGGCAAGCTGACCGGCGAACTGGTCTCGGCACGTGAAAAGGGTGACTCCATCCTGTGCGGCGCAGAGCGCATCCAGTACATGGACGTGTCGCCGGCGCAGATCGTGTCGGTGGCGGCTTCCCTGGTGCCGTTCCTGGAGCACGACGACGCCAACCGTGCGTTGATGGGCGCCAACATGTCGCGCCAGGCCGTGCCCGTGCTGCGCCCGGAGAAGCCGATGGTCGGCACCGGTATCGAGCGCGTGGCGGCGGTCGACTCCGGCACCGTGGTGACCGCCAACCGCGGTGGTGTGGTCGACTACGTCGATGCCACCCGTATCGTGGTGCGCGTCAACGACGCCGAGGCCGTGGCCGGTGAAGTCGGTGTGGACATCTACAACCTGATCAAGTACCAGCGTTCCAACCAGAACACCAACATCCACCAGCGCCCCATCGTCAAGAAGGGCGACAAGCTGGCCAAGGGTGACGTGATCGCCGACGGCGCATCGACCGACCTGGGCGAGATCGCCATCGGCCAGAACATGCTGATCGCCTTCATGCCGTGGAACGGCTACAACTTCGAGGACTCGATCCTGATCTCCGAGCGCGTGGTGGCCGATGACCGCTACACCTCGATCCACATCGAAGAACTCGTGGTGATGGCGCGCGACACCAAGCTCGGCGCCGAGGAAATCACGCGCGACATTCCGAACCTGAGCGAACAGCAGCTCAACCGTCTGGACGAATCCGGCATCATCTACGTCGGCGCAGAAGTGCTGCCCGGCGATGTGCTGGTGGGCAAGGTCACGCCCAAGGGCGAAACCACGCTGACGCCAGAAGAGAAGCTGCTGCGCGCCATCTTCGGCGAGAAGGCCAGCGACGTGAAGGACACCTCGCTGCGCGTGGACCAGGGCTCGCAAGGCACCGTGATCGACGTGCAGGTGTTCACCCGCGAAGGCATCCAGCGCGACAAGCGTGCCCAGCAGATCATCGACGACGAACTCAAGCGTTTCCGTCTGGACCTCAATGACCAGCTGCGCATCGTGGAGGCCGACGCGTTCGACCGTATCGAGAAGCTGTTGAACGGCAAGGTCGCCAACGGCGGCCCGAACAAGCTGGCCAAGGGCACCAAGATCGACAAGGCCTACCTGGCCAGCGTCGAGAAGTTCCACTGGTTCGACATTCGTCCGGCCGACGACGAGGTGGCCAGCCAGCTTGAGAGCATCAAGAACTCGCTGGAGCAGACGCGCCACAGCTTCGACCTCGCTTTCGAAGAGAAACGCAAGAAGCTTACCCAGGGCGACGAGCTGCCTGCTGGTGTGCTCAAGATGGTCAAGGTCTACCTGGCCGTCAAGCGCCGTCTGCAGCCTGGTGACAAGATGGCCGGCCGCCACGGCAACAAGGGCGTGGTGTCCAAGATCACGCCGGTGGAAGACATGCCCTACATGGCCGACGGCACTCCTGTTGACATCGTGCTCAACCCGCTGGGCGTGCCTTCGCGCATGAACATCGGTCAGGTGCTGGAAGTGCACCTGGGCTGGGCCGGCAAGGGCCTGGGCCAGCGCATCGGCGACATGCTGCAGCGCGAAGCCGCGACCGCCGAAATTCGCGGGTTCCTTGAGAAGGTGTACAACAGCGCCGGCCGCAAGGAGAACCTGGGCCAGATGTCGGACGATGACCTGCGCAAGATGGCGCAGGAGTTGACGAGCGGCGTGCCGTTTGCCTCGCCTGTGTTCGACGGCGCGACCGAGCAGGAAATCCGCGACATGCTCAAGCTGGCCTATCCGGACGACATCGCCAAGGCCAAGGGGCTGACCGAGACCCGCACCCAGGCCCAGCTGTATGACGGCCGCAGTGGCGACGCCTTCGAGCGCACCACCACCGTGGGCTACATGCACTACCTGAAGCTGCACCACCTGGTGGACGACAAGATGCACGCCCGTTCGACCGGTCCGTACTCGCTCGTTACCCAGCAGCCGCTGGGCGGCAAGGCGCAGTTCGGCGGCCAGCGTTTCGGCGAGATGGAGGTCTGGGCGCTCGAAGCCTACGGTGCCGCCTACACGCTGCAGGAAATGCTCACCGTCAAGTCCGACGACGTGCAAGGCCGTACCAAGGTCTACGAAAACATTGTCAAGGGCGAGCACGCCATCGAAGCGGGCATGCCGGAATCGTTCAATGTGCTGGTCAAGGAAATCCGTTCCCTGGGCCTCGACATCGAACTGGAACGCTCTTAATTTGAAGGGATAGAGTCACATGAAATCACTACTCGACCTGTTCAAGCAGTTCACGCCGGATGAGCATTTCGATGCCATCAAGATCGGCATGGCTTCGCCCGAGAAGATCCGTTCCTGGTCCTTCGGCGAGGTGAAGAAGCCCGAGACCATCAACTACCGCACCTTCAAGCCTGAACGTGACGGCCTGTTCTGCGCCAAGATCTTCGGACCCATCAAGGACTACGAGTGCCTGTGCGGCAAGTACAAGCGCCTCAAGCACCGTGGTGTGATCTGCGAGAAGTGTGGCGTTGAAGTCACGCAGACCAAGGTGCGCCGCGAGCGCATGGGTCACATCGACCTGGCCGCGCCCTGCGCCCACATCTGGTTCCTGAAGTCGCTCCCCAGCCGTCTGGGCCTGGTGCTCGACATGACGCTGCGCGACATCGAGCGCGTGCTGTATTTCGAAGCCTATGTGGTGACCGACCCCGGCATGACCCCGCTGAAGAAGTTCAGCATCATGTCCGAGGACGACTACGACGCCAAGGTCAAGGAATACGGTGACGAGTTCACCGCCAAGATGGGCGCCGAGGGCATCAAGGATCTGCTGCAGGGCATCGACATCGACATGGAGATCGAGCGTCTGCGCGGTGACCTGACCGGTTCCGAGATGAAGGTCAAGAAGAATGCCAAGCGCCTGAAGGTGCTGGAAGCGTTCAAGAAGTCCGGTATCAAGCCCGAGTGGATGGTGCTGGAAGTGCTGCCGGTGCTGCCGCCGGACCTGCGTCCGCTGGTGCCGCTGGACGGCGGCCGCTTCGCGACCTCCGACCTGAACGACCTGTACCGTCGCGTCATCAACCGCAACAGCCGTCTGCGCCGTCTGCTCGAACTCAAGGCGCCCGAGATCATCGCGCGCAACGAGAAGCGCATGCTGCAAGAGGCTGTGGACTCGCTGCTGGACAACGGCCGCCGCGGCAAGGCCATGACGGGCGCCAACAAGCGTGCCCTCAAGTCGCTGGCCGACATGATCAAGGGCAAGAGCGGTCGCTTCCGCCAGAACCTGCTGGGCAAACGCGTCGACTACTCCGGCCGTTCCGTGATTACCGTGGGCCCGACCCTCAAGCTGCACCAGTGCGGCCTGCCGAAGCTGATGGCGCTGGAGCTGTTCAAGCCCTTCATCTTCTCGCGCCTGGAAGCCATGGGCATCGCCACCACCATCAAGGCGGCGAAGAAGGAAGTCGAATCCGGCACGCCGGTGGTGTGGGACATCCTGGAAGAGGTGATCAAAGAGCACCCCGTGATGCTCAACCGTGCGCCGACGCTGCACCGACTCGGTATCCAGGCATTCGAGCCGATCCTGATCGAAGGCAAGGCCATCCAGCTGCACCCGCTGGTCTGTGCCGCTTTCAACGCCGACTTCGACGGCGACCAGATGGCCGTGCACGTCCCGCTGTCGGTGGAAGCGCAAATGGAAGCCCGCACCCTGATGCTGGCCTCCAACAACGTGCTGTTCCCGGCCAACGGCGAGCCCTCCATCGTGCCGTCGCAGGACGTGGTGCTGGGTCTGTACTACGCGACCCGCGAACGCATCAACGGCAAGGGCGAAGGCCTGGTGTTTGCCGATACCGCCGAAGTCCAGCGTGCGCTGGATGCCGGTGAGGTCGAGCTGACCTCCCGCATCAACGTGCGTCTGACTGAGTACACCAAGGACAAGGACACCGGCGCCTTCACGCCCGTGACCCAACTGGTGGAAACCACGGCTGGCCGTGCGCTGCTGTCCGAGATCCTGCCCAAGGGCCTGCCGTTCTCCAACCTCAACAAGGCGTTGAAGAAGAAGGAAATCTCGAAGCTGATCAACGTGTCCTTCCGAAAATGCGGTCTGAAGGAGACGGTGGTGTTTGCCGACAAGCTGTTGCAGAACGGTTTCCGCCTGGCGACCAAGTCCGGCATTTCCATCTGCATCGACGACATGCTGGTGCCGAAGGAAAAGCACGAGATCATCGAAAGTGCCGAGAAGGAAGTCAAGGACATCGAGCAGCAGTACGTTTCCGGTCTGGTGACCGTGGGCGAGCGCTACAACAAGGTGGTGGACATCTGGGGCAAGGCCGGCGACAAGGTCTCCAAGGTCATGATGGACCAGCTGCGTCTGCAGAAGACCATCGACCGCCACGGCAAGGAAGTGGATCAGGAATCGTTCAACGCGATTTACATGATGGCCGACTCCGGCGCGCGCGGCTCTGCTGCCCAGATTCGCCAGTTGGCCGGCATGCGCGGCCTGATGGCCAAGCCGGACGGCTCGATCATCGAGACGCCGATCACCGCGAACTTCCGCGAAGGCCTGAACGTGTTGCAGTACTTCATCTCCACCCACGGTGCCCGTAAGGGTCTCGCGGACACGGCGCTGAAGACGGCCAACTCCGGCTACCTGACCCGTCGTCTGGTGGACGTGACGCAGGACCTGGTGGTGACGCAAGACGACTGCGGCACGCACGAGGGCTCCCTGATGCGCGCCATCGTCGAGGGCGGCGAGGTGATCGAGTCGCTGCGCGACCGTATCCTGGGCCGTACCGCGGCGGAGGATGTGCTGCATCCGGAAAACCGCTCGGTGCTGGCCAAGGCCGGCGACATGCTGGATGAGGACATCATTGACGAACTCGAAGCCGCTGGCGTCGACGAAGTCAAGGTCCGCACGGCACTGACCTGCGAAACCCGCTTCGGCCTGTGCGCCAAGTGCTACGGTCGCGACCTGGGCCGCGGTGGCCTGGTCAACATGGGCGAGGCGGTCGGTGTGATCGCCGCCCAGTCGATCGGCGAGCCGGGCACCCAGCTGACCATGCGTACCTTCCACATCGGTGGTGCCGCGTCGCGTGCGGCCATTGCCTCCAGCGTGGAAGCCAAGTCCAACGGCATCATCGGCTTCAATGCCACGATGCGCTATGTGACCAACAGCAAGGGCGAGCTGGTGGTGATTGCCCGTTCCGGCGAAATCGTCATCCATGACGAGCACGGCCGTGAGCGCGAGCGCCACAAGGTGCCGTACGGCGCGGTGTTGACCATCAAGGCCGACCAGACCATCAAGGCCGGCACCATCCTGGCCAACTGGGATCCGCTGACCCGTCCGATCATCACGGAATTCGCCGGTCAGGTGAAGTTCGAGAATGTCGAAGAAGGCCTGACCGTGGCCAAGCAGGTGGACGAAGTCACCGGCCTGTCCACGCTGGTCGTGATCGATCCGAAGCGCCGCGGTTCGACCAAGGTGGTGCGTCCGCAGGTCAAGCTGATCGACGCCTCCGGCAGCGAAGTCAAGATTCCCGGCACCGATCATGCGGTGACCATCGGCTTCCAGGTCGGCGCCCTGATCCAGGTGCGCGATGGCCAGGACGTGGGCCCCGGCGAAGTGCTGGCCCGTATCCCGGTCGAAGGTCAGAAGACCCGCGACATTACCGGCGGTCTGCCGCGCGTGGCCGAGTTGTTCGAAGCCCGTTCACCCAAGGACAAGGGCATGCTGGCCGAGATGACCGGTACCGTGTCTTTCGGCAAGGAGACCAAGGGCAAGATCCGCCTGCAGATCACCGATCCGGAAGGCAAGGTCTGGGACGAGCTGGTGCCCAAAGAGAAAAACGTTCTGGTGCACGAAGGCCAGGTGGTCAACAAGGGCGAGAGCGTGGTCGACGGTCCGGCCGATCCGCAGGACATCCTGCGCCTGCTGGGCATGGAAGAACTGGCGCGCTACATCGTGGACGAAGTCCAGGACGTCTACCGTCTGCAGGGCGTGAAGATCAACGACAAGCACATCGAAGTGATCGTGCGTCAGATGCTGCGCCGCGTGGTGGTCGAGAATCCGGGCGATTCGAGCTACATCGCCGGTGAGCAGGTCGAGCGTTCGGAGATGCTCAACACCAACGACGCCCTGCGCGCCGATGGCAAGATCCCTGCGACCTATACCAACCTGCTGCTGGGTATTACCAAGGCATCGTTGTCCACCGACAGCTTCATCAGCGCGGCTTCCTTCCAGGAAACCACCCGCGTTCTGACCGAAGCGGCCATCATGGGCAAGCGCGACGAGCTGCGTGGCCTGAAGGAAAACGTCATTGTCGGCCGCCTGATCCCCGCAGGTACCGGCATGGCCTATCACCAGGCACGCAAGGTGCGCGAAAGCATGGACGACGCCGAGCGCCGCGCCATTGCCGATGCCGAGGCTGCCGAGCTGGCTGGCGAGACTGCGGCCGACGCGGGAACCGCTACCGAGTAAAAACCGGCAGCTGGCGCACAATCAAGCCCCAAGCCCTTTGCAGGCGCTTGGGGCTTTTTTCTGGCCAAGTTTGTTGACGGGTTGTTGCCGTCTGGAGGAATCACGGGGATGAGCATTTCAGTCGTGATCTGGGTCGTTTGGGCCGTGGTGCTGTTCTGGGCCGTGGGGGCCTACAACCGGCTGGTGCGGCTGCGCTCGCAGGCGATAGCCGCCTTTACGCCGCTGGAGATGCAGTTCGCCCAGTATGTGACCCTGGTGCAAGGCAGTTTTGCCTTGCCGGCTGACCCCGAGGAAGCCGGCTTCCGGGCCGGCGTGCTGGCGGCGGCCCGGCAATTCGAGTCCTCGCTCAAGGCGGCCCGGCTCCATCCGCTGGATGCACTGTCCCTGCGGGCGTTGCAGACGGCTTACGAGACGCTCTGCACGTCGTGGCAGCGTTTGCGCGAAGAGCCGCCGGACCTGGCGGGTGAGCCGCTGCCGGCCGTGCTGCAGCAGCAATGGGAGCACATTACGCAGCAGACGGGAAATGCCAGGGACGAATTCAACCGCCAGGTACAGGCCTACAACGAGGCGATTGTGCAGTTCCCGGCCCATCTGCTGGCCTGGCTGTTCGGCTTCAGGCCGGCACACACCATCGTATGAGCGAGAGCGATTCCAGAATTCCGTTGTGGCGTCAGCTACAGGCCGCGGCTGACGTGCTGGCGGCCATCCGGCGTGGCGCATCGGGCACCACGGCGCTGGAGGCCGTGCAGGCCGGCCTGCGCCCGGGCGTGCAGGCACTGGTGTACCAGGTGCTGCGCTCGCTGGGGCGCGCCGAGGCCGTGCGCCGGCTGCTGGCGTCGCGCAAACCGCCGGCTGCCGTCGATGCCCTGCTATGCACGGCGTTGGCACTGACCTGGGATGAGGCGGCGGCCCCGTATGAAGGCTTCACGCTGGTCAACCAGGCGGTGGAAGCGGCCAAGCGCACGGCGGCCATTCGCGCCCAGGCCGGGTTTGTGAACGGCTGTCTGCGCCGTTTCCTGCGTGAACGCCACGAGCTGGTGGCACGCACGGAAACGGACCTGGTGGCGCGCTGGAATCATCCGGCCTGGTGGATCGAGCGCCTGCGCCGGGATCACCCGCAAGCCTGGCAGGCGATTCTGCAAGCCAACAACCGGCAGGCGCCCATGACGTTGCGTGTCAACGTCCAGAAGTCGACGCTTGACGCCTATCTGCTGCGTTTACGCGAGACCGGTATCGAGGCCTGGCGGAACGGCGACACCGGCGTGACGCTGGCCGCCCCGTTGCCGGTGCAGGCCATTCCCGGTTTTGCTGACGGTGTGGTATCGGTGCAGGACGCAGCGGCCCAGCTGGCCGCGCCGCTGCTGCTGCAGGGGCTGGCCGGGCGTGCCGACTTGCGGGTGCTGGACGCCTGTGCCGCGCCTGGCGGCAAAACGGCCCATCTGCTGGAGCTGGCAGCGGGCGCGGTCACGGCGCTGGAAATCGATCCGGTGCGGGCCGAGCGCATCGGTCAGACGCTGCAGCGTCTGGGCTTGCAGGCCAGGGTGCTGGTGGCCGACGCCGGGCAACCCGCCGCCTGGTGGGATGGCCAGCCGTTTGACGCCATTTTGCTGGACGCACCCTGCACCGCCTCGGGCATCGTGCGGCGCCACCCGGACGTGCGTTGGCTGCGCCGCGAGAGCGATGTAGGGCAGCTGGCAGCCACCCAGGCCCGCTTGCTGGCGACTTTGTGGCCACTGCTCAAACCGGGGGGGCGACTGCTTTACTGCACCTGCTCGGTATTCAAGGCCGAGGGTGAGCAGCAGATTCAAACGTTTCTTGCACACAACACCCAGGCCCGTTTGCTGCCCTCGCCGGGCCATTTATTGCCGCATTTTGCCGCCGGGGATGGCGCCGTCCCAGACAATCAGAACAGTGACCATGACGGCTTTTATTACGCAGTGCTGGAAAAAGATGCGGCTTGACTGGGCCGCCGTGCTGGTCTGCGCCTTGTTGCTCGGCTTTTTGCCCCATCACGTGCAGGCCGAACCGGCGGCCGAGGTGATGCAGTTGCGGCTGGAAGGCAGCCAGGACGACGTCCTGCTGAGTGCCGCTCTCCGGTTCGACCTGCCGACCAGTGTCGAAGAGGCGCTGCTCAAGGGTATCGCCGTCTTTTTCGTGGCCGAGGCTGAGGTCTATCGCGAGCGCTGGTACTGGGCCGACAAGAAGGTGGCGGCCGTTGAGCGCCACATGCGGCTGATGTTCCATCCGCTGACGCGGCGCTGGCGCCTGGCGGTGTCGCCCAATGTCATCGCCAACAATGGCCTGGGCGTGATCCTGAACCAGACTTTCGACTCAATTGACGATGCCATGGGGGCGGTGCGACGCATTTCGGGCTGGCGCATTGCCGGCATGAGCGACATCGATCCAGGGGCGCGCCACCGGGTCGAGTTCCGCTTCCGGCTGGATGTGTCGCAGCTGCCACGACCCCTGCAGATTGGCGCACTCGGCCAGAGCGACTGGGCGCTGTCGACGGCAGCAACCCAGCGGCTGGCCCTGGAGAATCTCAAGTGAGCAGCCCCGAAGCCCGTGCACAGCAGGGCTTGCAGACTTCCCGTGCCCTGCGCTGGACGCTGGGCATCGGGCTGGCCGCCATGGTCGCCATCGGTCTGGTGCTGCTGTTCCTGCTGACTCAGGCGACCAATAACCGCGAACTGTACGAAAGCAACTACGCGCGCCTGTTTACTGTCAACGTGGTGGTGGCGGTCCTGCTGCTGCTGGTGATCAGCTGGATTGCCTTTCGCCTGGCCCGGCGCCTGCGCCAGGGGCGCTTTGGCAGCCGCCTGCTGGTCAAGCTCGCGGCGGTCTTTGCCCTGGCGGGATTCGCCCCCGGCATGCTGATCTACGTCGTGTCCTACCAGTTCGTTTCGCGTTCGATCGAGAGCTGGTTCGATGTCAAGGTGGAAGGGGCACTCGAGGCGGGCCTGAATCTGGGCCGCACCACCCTGGAAACGCTGTCCACCGACCTGGCCAGCAAGAGCCGCAGCGCCGCCCAGCAGTTGCAGGACACGTCGGATGTGACGGCCGGCCTGGTGCTCGAGCGTGTACGCGAACAACTCGGCGGGCGCGACGTCATGCTCTGGGGGGCGAGCGGGCAGCTGATCGCCAGCGTCGGTGTGTCGCAACTGCAGCTCAATCCCGAGCGGCCGGGGGCGCAGCATTTTCGCGCCGCGCGCAACCAGCGCGCCGTGACCTGGATCGAAGGGCTGGATGATGTGCCGCTGCCCGGTGCGGCAGAGACCGCGCGCCAGGCCCGTCTCAAGGCCCTGGTGCTCGTGTCATCGTCCGGGCTGGGCATGCTGGGAGAAAACCGTTTTCTCCAGGTCACGCAGGAGTTGCCGGAGGCGCTGGTGGCCAACGCCCTGGCCGTCACCGAAGCCTACCGGGAGTACCAGGAACGGGCGCTGGCGCGCGAGGGGCTGCGCCGCATGTACATCGGCACGCTGACCTTGAGCCTGTTCCTGGCCGTTTTCGGTGCCGTGCTGCTGGCCGTCTTGCTGGGTAACCAGATCACGCGCCCGCTGCTGCTGCTGGCCGATGGTGTGCGCCAGGTGGCGGGGGGCGACCTGACGCCCAAAGCCGTTTTGCAAGGCAAGGACGAACTCGGCGGCCTGACCCGTTCCTTTGCCGACATGACACAGCAGCTCGCCGATGCTCGCCGTGCGGTGGAGGTCAGCATGGAGCAGGTCAATGCGGCGCGCGCCAACCTGCAGACCATCCTGGACAACCTGACGGCCGGCGTGATGGTGCTCGACGAGCAGGGCGTCATCCAGTCGGCCAATCCGGGGGCCACGCGCATCCTGCGGGTGCCACTGGCGGCTTGCGAAGGGCAGCGGCTGGCCGACATCGAGGGCCTGCAGGAGTTCGGCAGCCGCGTGCAGACGCAGTTTGACGTTTTTCTGGGCGAGCGCAGCGAGCACGGCCTCGATCATTGGCAGCAGTCCTTCGAGCTGGGCGGCGTGCCATCCGGCCTGGCCGGCCAGGCGGCCGACGGCACGCTGACCCTGGTGGCGCGTGGCGCCGAATTGCCGGGCCGTGCGCGGCTGCTGGTGTTCGACGACATTTCTGAAATCGTGTCGGCCCAGCGGGCCCAGGCCTGGGGCGAGGTGGCCCGACGGCTGGCGCATGAGATCAAGAACCCCCTGACCCCTATCCAGCTGTCGGCCGAGCGGCTGGAAATGAAGCTCTCCGGCAAGGTGGATGCGCCCGAGCAGGCCATTTTGTCCAAATCGGTCAAGACCATCGTCGACCAGGTCGACGCCATGAAGCGGCTGGTCAATGAATTCCGTGACTACGCGCGCCTGCCGGCCGCCGAGCTCAAACCGCTCGACCTCAATGCGCTGGTCGGCGAAGTGTTGCAGCTGTACGGCGGGGAGAACATTCATGTGCCGGTACACGCCGAGCTCGACGCCCGCTGCCCGCGCATCCTGGGCGATGCGCAGCAGTTGCGTCAGGTACTGCACAACCTGCTGCAAAACGCGCAGGACGCCACCGAAACGGCCGCACGCAGCGGCGCCGACAACAGCGTCACGCTGCGTACCCAGTGGGTGGAATCCAGCGGACGGGTGCGCCTGAGCGTGCTCGACCACGGTACCGGCTTCCCTGAAAAAATCCTCAAGCGCGCCTTCGAACCTTATGTCACCACCAAGGCCAAGGGCACCGGGCTCGGGCTGGCCGTGGTGAAGAAGATTGCCGATGAACATGGTGCCCGCGTCGACCTGGCCAACCGCCTCTCGGACGACCAGGTAGTGGGGGCGCAAGTATCGTTATCATTCGCTGTAGAGCCCGTGGCCTCAGCCTGAGCACGGGGCGCAATTTTCCGAGGGCAGAGCGCTTACAGATCATGGCAAACATATTGGTAGTTGACGACGAGCTCGGCATTCGTGATTTGCTCTGGGAAATCCTGAACGACGAAGGTCACACTGTCGAGGTGGCCGAAAACGCGGCCCAGGCCCGTGTCGCCCGCCATCGCGAACGGCCCGATCTGGTGCTGCTCGATATCTGGATGCCCGACACCGACGGTGTCACCCTGCTCAAGGAATGGTCCACCACCGGCTTGCTGAGCATGCCGGTGATCATGATGAGCGGCCATGCCACCATCGACACGGCGGTTGAGGCCACCAAGATCGGCGCCCTGGCCTTTCTGGAAAAGCCGATCACGCTGCAAAAGCTGCTCAAGGCGGTCGAGCAGGGCCTGGCCAAGGGTAGCCAGCGCAAAGCCCCACCGGTGCTTGGTCAGCCGGTCGAGTTGGTGACCGACATGACGGCGCAAGCCATGCCGTTGTCGGTGTCCGGTGCTGCCGACCTGGGGCCGCAGGCACAACAGAATTTCATGCTTGACAAGCCGCTGCGCGAAGCGCGCGACGAGTTCGAGAAAGCCTATTTCGAATACCACTTGGCGCGTGAAAGCGGCTCCATGACGCGCGTGGCCGAGAAGACCGGCCTGGAGCGCACCCACCTCTACCGCAAGCTCAAGCAGCTCGGCGTCGACCTGACCCGCAGCAAACGCGGGGCCGGTTGAGCCGTTCCCTGGAATGGCAGCAAAGTGCTGCTATAATTCCATCTCTTGGCCCGGTAGCTCAGTTGGTAGAGCAGCGGATTGAAAATCCGCGTGTCGGTGGTTCGATTCCGCCCCAGGCCACCAAGATCTCTCAGAAAGCCATCCTCAGGGGTGGCTTTTTTGTTTTCTCCATCGATCTACAGACCCTGTGAGGTTCGGTCTGATTCGATGCCTGCCTTCCCGTTCCTGTCGCCGCTGAGCACACTGCGCGGTGATGGCGTCGATGCTCCATGAGGCCAGTCTGGTATGCCTCACACTGAAGCCGGTTCGTTTGCTCATGCGCCGACTGTCGTTCAAATCCATCCGGGCTCGCGCCCCTCATTCAACTAGGACTCCGAAATGACCACTGACACTGCTGTGTATGAACATGATGACCTGGTGGCCCAAGTCGTGAACGGGATCTGCACCCGCACGATGAACCACTTTGCCGAAGAAGCCAAGCAGAACGCAGAAAGCCTGAAGGACGCGTTCGAACGCTATGAGATTGACTACGCCTGGCATGTTCTGGGCTCCGACCGGATGCGGGAGGAAACCGTCTCGCTGCTGGAGGCCCGGCTCAAGCACGCAGCAAGCGACGCGCAGAAAGCCAGTGTGGCCGACATTTTGCAATCAGCCGCCGCGGCCCAGGCGCCTGAACTGCTGATGAGTTTTGACAATGATGTGCCCATGACGCTGACAGACCTGCTGTGCGCATCGTGGCAGGCACACTAGGCCAGCCGCATAGGCTGGTTGACCTGAAAGGCCCCGACGAGGGGCCTTTGGGCTGCTGATGTGCTTGCACGTTGTGCCGCGCTCGATATGATGCGTCTACAACCCGACGTACCAACTCTCCCATGAGCGGCAGCGCACTCTTCATCGGCGATCACCTGGCCCGCAGCTGCCGCGGTCGTCCGGGCGCGCCGCCGGTCTGGCGATGACTTTCGCGCTTTAGTCATTCACGCCATTCCGGAGAAATTTCATGTCAGATCTGTTCGAGAACCCCATGGGCCTCATGGGGTTCGAATTCGTCGAGTTCGCTTCGCCCACACCCGAGCTGCTGGAGCCCCTGTTCGAGAAAATGGGGTTCAGCTTGGTGGCGCGTCACCGTTCCAAGGATGTGCTGCTGTACCGCCAGGGCGACATCAACTTCATCGTCAACCGCGAGCCGCGCAGCCTGGCAGCCTACTTCGCGGCCGAGCACGGCCCCTCGGCCTGCGGGCTGGCCTTTCGCGTGCGTGATGCGCACCGGGCCTATGCGCGCGCGCTGGAGCTCGGGGCGCAGCCGGTCGAGATTCCGACCGGGCCGATGGAGTTGCGCCTGCCGGCGATCCGCGGCATCGGTGGTGCGCCGTTGTACCTGATCGATCGTTTCGAGGACGGCAAGTCGATCTACGACATCGATTTCGAGTGGCTCGACGGCGTTGACCGGCATCCGCGCGGTCACGGCCTGCGCCTGATCGACCACCTGACACACAACGTCTACCGCGGCCGCATGGCCTATTGGGGCCAGTTCTACGAACGGCTGTTCAACTTCCGCGAGATCCGCTACTTCGACATCCAGGGCGAGTACACCGGCCTGACCTCCAAGGCCATGACGGCGCCGGACGGCAAGATCCGCATTCCGCTCAACGAGGAGGCCGGCCGCGGCGGCAGCGGCCAGATCGAGGAATTCCTGATGCAGTTCAACGGCGAGGGCATCCAGCACGTGGCGCTGCTCACCGACGACCTGCAGGCCAGCGTCGATGCCCTGCAGCTGGCCGGTATTCCGCTGATGACGGCGCCCAACGATGTCTATTACGAGATGTTGAGCGAGCGGCTGCCGGGCCACGGCCAGCCGGTGCCCGAATTGCAGGCGCGCGGCATCCTGCTCGACGGCAGCACGGCCGGCGGCAAACCGCGTCTGTTGCTGCAGATCTTCTCGCAGACCCTGCTCGGGCCGGTGTTCTTCGAGTTCATTCAGCGCCAGGGCGACGAAGGCTTCGGCGAGGGTAATTTCAAGGCGCTGTTCGAGTCGCTGGAGCGCGACCAGATCCGCCGTGGTGCCCTGCACGTGGGCGACTGAGCGGCGGACTGAGGACTTACCAGTCGACCAGGCTCAGGCCGATGCTCAGCACGGTGCGGCGGCGGTTGTAGTCCAGCAGCGAGTCGCCGTAGCCGCTGAACAGTTGCGTGTGAAAGCGCAGGCCGCTGGCCAGGCTGCTGCGGCTGGGGGTGCCGATGGCGCGCAGCCAGTCGATGCGGATCGAGCCATTGGCGCTGGCCTGCAGCGAGTGGCGCACCGTCATGGTCAGCGTGTTGGCCTTGTCCAGGTTCCAGGCGCCGGTGACTTCGGCGCGCCCCACGTAGTCGCTGATGCCCGGGTTGTCGTCGCTGTCGGCTTCTTCGGGGACGCGCTGCCAGAAACGGCCCGTCAGCGCGAAGCGATCGCCCTTTTCTGCGCCGGCCATCAGGATCACGCGGTTCCAGCTGCGCGACAGCGGCAGACTCTGGCCGTTGGACTGGTGGTTGATGCTGATGCCGCTGTAGCGCAGGCGCCAGCCGCCAGGCAGGTCGGCATCGGTCGGCACGATGTACATCAGTTCCGGCTCGTGGTCGGTGTTGCGGAACGGACGCGAAATCGAGGGCGTGAAGATCTGCCAGTAGGACTGCTGGCTGTAGCCGAACCACAGCGAGTCGCGCTTGACCGGGTCGCCGTGCGTCAGGAAGCCGGAGGCGATCTTGGTGCGCACCGAGAGCTGGATGCGGCCCTCCCCGGTGAGGTAGGGCTGTTCACTGGTGGCGGTGTGGCCTGGCGTGGGTGAACTCGGCGCCTGGTTGACGCTGTCGGAGCCGACCACCGACAGGCTGATCGGGCGGTAGCCGCGGATGTTGAAGCGGCCGCAGTCGCTGCCGGCCTCCAGTTCCCAGAAGCGGGACAGGGCCGACTGCGGACCGCTGTGGCAGTCGGGCTGGGGCGCGGTCGCGGTTTGTTCGGGCTTTTCAGTCGCCGCAGCAGGTGTTGGTGCCGCGGTGCGTGTGGCCTCGGTGGCGGCGGGCGGCAAGGGCACCGCAGCAGCCGGGGGCAAGGCAACGGTGGCGGGGGGCTGATGCGCGGCCCAGCGGTCGAAGCAATCCAGCCGCGCCTGCGGCTCACTCAGGCCAGTGCATGCCTGCCAGTTGGCATCTGCCGTCGCGCTTGAATTTTCAACGCTGTTCTGAGCCCTGGCCCCTGTCAAAGCAGCGCATGATGCTATTAAAAATATAGCAATCTGTTTCATGTCGACCCGGCCAGTGCTTGTGCGGCCGCCGTTTCCTGGGCCTTCTTGGCGAATTCGGCGCGCAAGGCGCGCAGCTTCTCGCGCGGATCTTCCTTCACCGTGGCCTGGTCCAGCGCCATCTCGGCGATGAAGCGGCTGGGCTGGGCCGCCACCATCTCGCGGCCCTTTTTCTTGCGGCGCGGCCAGCTCACCGCCAGCGTACGCTGCGCACGCGTGATGCCCACGTACATCAGGCGGCGCTCTTCCTGCAGGCGCTGCGCGATGCTTTCATTGGCGGCCTCGTGTTCGCGCGTGGAGCCGCCCACCGAGTCGGCCCCTTCGTCGAGCTTGAAGGGCAGCATGCCTTCGGACACGCCGGCCAGGATCACGTGCGGCCATTCCAGGCCCTTGGAGGCGTGCAGGGTGGACAACGTCACCACGTTCTGGTCCTGCTCGCGTTCGCTGATGGTGGAGAGCAGCGAGATCGTCTGCGCCACTTCCAGCAGCGACTTTTTCTCGCTGGCCAGCGTCACGCCGGCGGCATCGTCGATCTGGCCGCCGCAACGCTGCGCCATCCAGTCGCAGAACTCCATCACGTTGGTCCAGCGCGTCGCGGCCACCTTCTCGTTGTCCTCGCTGTCGTACAGGTGCTTTTCGTAGCCGATGTCCTTCAGCCAGTCGTTCAGGAAGGCGCGTGCATCCTCGGCGCCCTGCGTGTGGCGGGCCCGGTATTCGAGGTCGTTCAGGTAGCGGCCGAACTCGTGCAGGCTGCCCACGGCGCGCGCGTTGAGCACCGAGCCGAGCGAGGACGAGAACAGGGCTTCGAACAGGCTGAGCTTGTACTTGCTGGCAAACACGCCCAGCTGCTGCAGCGTCTGGTGGCCGATGCCGCGCTTCGGCGTGGTGACGGCGCGCAGGAAGGCCGGATCGTCGTCGTTGTTGACCCACAGCCGGAACCAGCCGCACAGGTCCTTGATCTCGGCGCGGTCGAAGAAGCTCTGCCCGCCCGACACCTTGTACGGGATTTGGGCACGGCGCAAGGCCTGCTCGAACACGCGCGCCTGGTGGTTGGCGCGGTAGAGCACGGCGAAGTCGCGGAACTCCTTGTGCTGCGAGCTGGCGCGCAGGCTCTGGATGCGCGCCACGGTGCGCTCGGCCTCGTGTTCCTCGTTGTCGGCATCGACCACGCGCACTGGCTCGCCTTCGCCCAGGTCGCTCCACAGGTTCTTCGGGAACAGCTTGGGGTTGGGGCCGATCACGTTGTTGGCGGCGCGCAGGATGGAGCTGGTGGAGCGGTAGTTCTGCTCCAGCTTGATGACCTTCAGGTTCGGGAAATCAACCGGCAGCTTCTTCAGGTTGTCCAGCGTGGCGCCGCGCCAGCCGTAGATCGACTGGTCGTCGTCGCCCACGGCAGTGAAGCGCGAATTCTGCGGATCGTGGCTGCCCACCAGCGCCTTCAGCACCTCGTACTGGGTGGCATTGGTGTCCTGGTATTCGTCCACCAGGATGTGGCCCATCATCTGCTGCCACTTGGCGCGCACGTCCTCGTGATCGCGCAGCAGTTTCAGCGGCAGGCCGATCAGGTCGTCGAAGTCCACACTCTGGTAGGCCGTCAGTCGCTCCTCGTAGCGCGCCATGATGCGCGCGATGATGCGTTCGTTGTCGTCGGCCGCCTGCGCCTCTGCCTGCTCGGCGTTCAGGCCCATGTTCTTCCAGCTGCTGATGGTCCATTGCCACTGGCGCGCGGTGGCGGCATCGACCGAACCGCCGGCGTCCTTCAGGATGCTGGTCACGTCGTCGCTGTCGAGGATGGAGAACTGGGGCTTGAGGCCCAGCACCTCGCCGCTTTCGCGCAGCATGTGCACGCCCAGCGCGTGGAAGGTGCAGATGCGCACCTCCTTGGCCGCCTTGCCGATCAGGCCCTTGGCGCGCTCGCGCATTTCGGCCGCGGCCTTGTTGGTGAAGGTGATGGCGGCAATGCGCTTGGGTTCCAGGCCGGCCTGGATCAGGCGGGCGATCTTGTGCGTGATGACGCGCGTCTTGCCGGAGCCGGCACCGGCCAGTACCAGGCAGGGGCCGTGCAGGTAATTGACGGCATCCTGCTGCGCGAGATTCAGGCCGTGGGAAGGAGAGGATGACATGCAGAAAACAAAGGCGAAGCAAGGAATCATACCGAGAGTGCATGTCACCATCTGAAGGCCGCGCAAAGCCGGCCCGTCTGCTGTGACAATAGGGGCCGTGCTGCAAATTCTTTCTGTCACCTTTCCCTTTTTCGCTCTGGTCCTGTGCGGTTACCTGGCGGCGCGCCGGCGCATGCTGCCGCTGGAGGCGATTCCCGGCCTCAACGGCTTCGTGCTGTTTTTTGCCCTGCCTTGCATGCTGTACCGCTTCGGCGCCACCACGCCGATCGCCCAGCTGCTGGACTATTCGGTGTTCGGCGTCTGGCTGCTGTGCGCCATCGTCATGGTGGGCTTCACCATCGCCGTCACGCTGAACCGGCGCATCCGTTGGAACGACGCCTCGTTTGGCGCGCTGGTGGCGGCCTTTCCAAATACTGGCTTCATGGGTGTGCCGCTGCTGGTGGCGCTGTTGGGACCGATGGCGGCCGCGCCCACCATCGTCGGCATGCTGGTTGACATGGTGGTCACCACCTCGCTGTGCATTGCCCTGTCGCGCCTGGACGGCGCCGACAAGCATGGCATGGCCGTCGCGCTCAAGAACGCGCTGCGCGGCATGCTGACCAACCCCATGCCTTGGGCCATCCTGCTGGGCGGTGTGGCCTCATTCATCCAGCTGGAGTTGCCCGGGCCGCTGAACAAGACCGTGGGCCTGCTGGCCGATGCGGCGTCTCCCGTCGCACTCTTCACCATTGGCGCCGTGTTGGCGCGCTCGCAGATCCTGACCGAGCAAAGCGGCCACCCGACCATCCCGCCGCGCGACTACGTGCCGGTGGCCGTGTTCAAGCTGGTGTTGCACCCGCTGCTGGTGCTGCTGGCGGGCAGTGGTGCCATCCAGCTTGGCGTGCCGCTGTCGCGTTTTGCCTTGACGGTGATGGTGCTCGCCGCGGCCCTGCCCAGCGCCAGCAATGTGTCGCTGCTGGCAGAGCGTTTTGGCGCCGACAACGGGCGCATTGCCCGCATCATCCTGGTCTCTACCGCGGTGGCTTTCTTGAGCTTCTCGGCTGCCGTTGCCCTGATGACCTGATTCCCGTTTTTTTCTGGGCCGCTCCGGTGCGGCAATAGGCCAGCGCTATTTGATAGATATTTCAAATCAAATGGCAAATTCAATAGTCACGCCCTAAACTTGAGCCACTTTCAAGTCAAAGGAGTACCGTATGACCACCGCCTATCTGCAAGCCCATGTCCAACGTCAGCCGTCGTGGCTTGAATGCCTGGCCACCCTGGCTCGAGCCAGCTAAGACGTTTCGCCGGAACACACCGCATCCCAACCCCAAGGAGAGAACCATGTCCGAAGCCAAATGCCCCTTCCACGCCGCCGGTGGTGCGCGTGCCACGCATGGCGCCCAGTCGAACGCCGACTGGTGGCCGAACCAGCTGAACTTGGCCATCCTGCACCAGCACCAGCGGGCGTCCAACCCGATGGACCCGGACTTCGATTACGCCGAGGCGTTCAAGAAACTGGATTTCAAGGCCCTGAAGAAGGACCTGGCGGACCTGATGACGCAGAGCCAGGACTGGTGGCCCGCTGACTGGGGCCACTACGGCGGCCTGATGATCCGCATGGCCTGGCATGCTGCCGGCACCTACCGCACGGCCGACGGCCGCGGCGGTGCCAATACCGGCAACCAGCGTTTCGCGCCGCTCAACAGCTGGCCCGACAACGGCAACCTCGACAAGGCGCGCCGTCTGTTGTGGCCGATCAAGCAGAAGTACGGCAACGCCATCTCCTGGGCCGACCTCTTCATTCTGGCGGGCAACGTGGCCATGGAAACCATGGGCTTCAAGACCTTCGGCTTCGGCGGCGGCCGTGCCGACATCTGGGCTCCGGAAGAAGACATCTACTGGGGCGCCGAGAAGGAGTGGCTGGCCACCAGCGACAAGCCCAACAGCCGCTACAGCGGCAAACGCGATCTGGAAAACCCGTTGGCTGCCGTGCAGATGGGCCTGATCTACGTGAACCCGCAGGGCCCGGACGGCAAACCCGACCCGGTGGCTTCGGGCATGGACGTGCGCGAGACCTTTGCGCGCATGGCCATGAACGACTACGAGACCGTGGCCCTGGTGGCCGGTGGCCACACCTTCGGCAAGATGCACGGCGCCGGTGATGCGGCCCTGGTCGGCCCCGAGCCGGAAGCCGCACCGATGGAAGAGATGGGCTTTGGCTGGGCCAATCAGCATGGCACGGGCAAGGGTGGCGATACCACCACCAGCGGCTTCGAAGGGGCCTGGAAACCCAACCCGACCCAGTGGGACATGGGCTACCTGAAGGTGCTGTTCAAGTACGACTATGAGCAGATGACCACGGCCGCCGGTGCCATCCAGTGGCGCGCCAAGAACGTCGCACCTGAGGACATGATCCCCGACGCGCACGACCCCAGCAAGAAGTACCCGCCTTCGATGACCACCGCCGATCTCTCGCTCAAGTTCGACCCGGCCTACGAGAAGATCGCGCGCCACTTCCTCGCCAACCCCGAGGAGTTCGCCGACGCCTACGCACGCGCCTGGTTCAAGCTGACCCACCGCGACATGGGGCCGAAGCGCCTGTACCTGGGCCCCGAGGTGCCGGCCGAAGACCTGATCTGGCAGGACCCGATCCCGGCCCTCGACCACCCCGTGATCGATGCCAAGGACGTCGCCGATCTCAAGGCCAAGGTGCTGGCCTCGGGCCTGTCGGTGAGCGAGCTGGTCTCGACGGCCTGGGCCTCGGCCTCGACCTTCCGCGGTTCTGACCGTCGTGGCGGCGCCAACGGTGCGCGCATTCGCCTGGCGCCGCAGAAGGACTGGGAAGCCAATCAGCCGGCGCAACTGGCCAAGGTGCTCAAGACGCTTGAAGGCATCCAGGCCGCGTTCAACCAGAGCGCGTCAGGCGGCAAGAAAGTGTCGCTGGCCGACCTGATCGTGCTGGCCGGCAACGCTGGTGTGGAAGCAGCGGCCAAGGCGGCCGGCCACGCGGTGGAGGTGCCTTTCGCACCCGGCCGCATGGACGCCAGCGAGGAACAGACCGATGTCGAATCCTTCGCCGTGCTGGAGCCGTTGGCCGATGGTTTCCGCAACTACCGGCAGAAGGCCTACAGCGTCTCGCCCGAGGAGATGCTGGTCGACAAGGCACAGCTGCTGACGCTGTCGGCGCCCGAGATGACGGTGCTGGTCGGCGGCCTGCGCGTGCTCGGTGCCAATGTGGGTGGCTCCAAGGCGGGCGTGTTCACGCAGCGTCCGGGCCAGCTGACCAATGACTTCTTCGTTTACCTGGTCGACATGAGCGTGGCCTGGAAGCCGACCGGCGACAACGCCTACGAAGGCCGCGACCGCAAGACCGGTTCCGTCAAGTGGACGGCCACCCGTGTGGACCTGGCCTTCGGTTCCAACACGCAACTGCGTGCGATCGCCGAGGCCTACGCGCAGAACGACAACGCCGGCAAGTTCGTCCGGGACTTTGTCAAGGCCTGGACCAAGGTGATGAACCTGGACCGTTTCGATCTGGCGTGAGTCGCCTGTTGTCTGGAGAGACAAAACAAAGGCCGCCTTCGGGCGGCCTTTGACATCTGGCGGCGATGCGCGCGCTGGCCGCGCTCAGGGCTGGGGTCGGCCAGGGCCTTGGATACCTTCGGCGCGTGCTGCGAGATAGGCATACAGGTCCATGATCTGCGCGCTCACGACAGGTTCCCCTTGCCAGGCCGGCATCGTCAGCGGAGCGTCTTTGCGTTGCATGACCACTTCGACCTGGGTTTCCCGTGATGCGCCGGGGTTGTTGGCTTGCGCTGCTGGCTGCGTCCAGTCGTAGCGCTGGAGCACGAGGCCGGCAAAACGGCGCGGGCCCATGTCTTTTACGCGCGGCAGCAGGTCGGGGGCGTTGACCGTGCCGTTTGCTTCGGCGCCATGGCAGCTGGCGCAGCGCGCCTGGAAGACGCGCCAGCCGACATAAACCGAGCCTGGCGGCTTGGTGCGCTGGGCGATTTCCTGTGCCGGCTGGCGGTTCAGCCATTCGGCGGAGCAGCCGGCCAGCAGCAGCGCCCCAAGCAGGGTCATGCCATACAGACTGCCGCGGCGCAGCTGCATCGAGACTGAAAATAGTGCCATCGTCGTGTCCTTCTCTGGGCTGAAGGGTGGTTCCTGCAGCCGGTGATCCATGGCCGCATTATGCGGGTGCATGAGGGCGGCGGTGAGCGTCCACAGGCAGCGTCCACAGGCAGCGGCCTTGCGGTGATCAGATCGTCAGCGGGTCGACATCCACCGCCCAGCGGATCAGCCCTTTGCCCTCGGGCCCCTGCCGCACCTCGTGCAACACCTCATGCCAGCCGGCCAGGAAGCGCTGCAGTGCCGCGCGCGACGGGCTTTCGATCAGCATCTGCGCGCGCTCCACATTCGCCACCCGCTGCACACTCATCGGCACCGCCGGGTAGAGTGTGACGCCCAGCGCGGCGGCGGCTTCGGTGCCTGATGCGCTGGCGGCCTGCAGAAAGCCCTGTGCGGTTTCCTGCGTACGTGCCTCGGCGCGCACCAGGGCCTGGAAGCTGAACGGCGGCAGGCCGGCCTGTTCGCGCTCTTTCAGCTCCCCGGCGGCGAAGGCCGGGTAGTCGTGTTTCTTCAGCGCCTCGAACAACGGGTGCGCGGGGTGGAAGGTCTGCACCCACATCTCGCTGCCACTGATGCCGGCATCGCGCCCGGCGCGGCCGGCCGCCTGCATCAGCAGGCTGAACAGGCGCTCCGGCGCGCGGAAGTCGCTGGAGAACAGCGCGCTGTCGGCGTTGACGGCGGCCACCAGCGTGATGCGGCGGAAGTCGTGGCCCTTGGCGATCATCTGCGTGCCGACCAGCACGTCCACTTCGCCGGAATGCACCTGGGCCAGTTGCGATTCCAGCTCGCCCTTGAGCTTGGTGGTGTCGGCATCGATGCGCGCGATGCGCACCGGGCTGCCGTCCGGCCGCTGCACGTCGGCCAGCAGTTCGGCCAGGTGTTCCTCCAGTTTTTCGGTGCCGCGCCCCATCGGCCGGATGTCGGGGTTGCCGCAGGCCGGGCAGGCACGCGGCACGCGCTCGGTGAGGCCGCAGTGGTGGCAGCGCAGCGTGCGGTCGATCTTGTGGAAGACCCGGAAGGCGCTGCAGTAGGGACACTCGCTTTTCCAGTCGCAGTCTGTGCAATGCAGCACCGGCGAATAACCGCGCCGGTTCAGGAACATCATGCTCTGCTCGCCGCGCGCGATGCGGGCCTTGATCGCCTCCAGCAGCGGCGGCGAGAACACCGCATGTTTAGGCTGGTGGTTCATGTCGACGCGGCGCACCTGCGGCAGACCGCTGGCCGGGTTGTGGCGGCCGTCCGCGGTGACGGCGGGCTCGTTGTTGCCGCCCACGCGGCTGGGCATGTGCAGCCGCGTGTAACGCCCGCCTTCGCTGGCAGGGCGGCTGTGGTGCCAGCTTTCCAGCGAGGGCGTGGCCGAGCCGAGGATGACCTTGGCGCCTTCCAGGCGGCCGCGGTAGACCGCGAGGTCGCGCGCCGAATAACGTGCGCCTTCCTGCTGCTTGTAGCTCGGGTCGTGTTCCTCGTCGACCACGATCAGCCGCAGCTTCGGCAGGGACGCGAACACCGCCATGCGCGTGCCCAGCACGATGCGCGCCGCACCGCTGTGCGCGGCCAACCAGCTGGCCAGGCGCTGCGGGTTGGTCATGCCGCTGTGGAGTGACACCACCGCCGGCTCGCCGTACAGCGGGCCGAAACGCTCGATGAAACGTGCCTCCAGCTGGGGCGTGAGGTTGATCTCGGGCACCATCACCAGCGCTTGCGCCTGCGGGTCGCGTTCCAGCAGTTGTTGCACGCAGCGCAGGTAGACCTCGGTCTTGCCGCTGCCGGTGGCACCGAACAGCAGGAAGGGCCCGTCCTCGTCCTCGATCCGCGTGATGACGCTGGCCTGCTCCGGCGTCAGCGTCAGCGGTGCGCTGGTCGGGTCGATGGATGGTGGGCTGCTTGGTGTCGCCTTGGCCTGGCGCTTGAGGCGGCGTGCCAGTTGCTCGGCGCTGAGTTCGCGCAACTGCGGTGGCAGGGCGGCCAGCGCCACCTCGCCCAGGGAACGCTGGTAGTAGCCAGCGGCAAAGTCGACCAGTTGGCGCCAAGCGGGTGTGAGCGGGAGCAGGCTGTCCAGCGCAGCCGTGATCGGGCGGGTCTTGTCGGCATCGAACGGCACCACCTCACCGCTGGCCGGCGTATCCCACACCACGCCCAGCGTTTCGCGTTTGCCAAAGGGGACGCGGACCAGGGTACCGGCCGCAAGTGCCAACTCACTTCGGTAACTCAGCGGTCCGGCCACCTGGCTGTGTGCCGGGGTCTGGACCAGGACCGAAAGCCAGTGCGTCATGAGAAAGCCGAGGTTGGGGTGAATTCTTGAAGTTGACTTCCGGAAATGGCGCTAAGTCCTTGATCTGGAAGGGTTTTGTGATGCATTCAAAGTTTCTGTGGATAACTTTGTTGATATCGGGCTTTGGCCGCGGGCGAAGCCTTGAAAATCAAGGCTTTTCTTGAAATGCCCAGAAAAAAAGCAAAGCGCAATACCTTTATAAATCAACAACTTAGATTCGCTATCGCTTTTATAGCGATCATCCCCCATTTGGGGGACGGATTCTGCACCGCAGCACAAGATTTGTGCATAAGTCAGGATTCACCAACCTTTTTTGGGGCGCGCGGAACTGGGGTAAACCACTATTTCCGCATCTTCCGGGAGTGTTCGTGCACCGCCTGCACCAGGGCCGCCACGTGCTCGGGCGGGGTGTACTGGCTGATGCCATGACCCAGGTTGAAGATGTGGGTCGGGCCCTGGGTGGCCAAGTCGCGGTGCGGCGCGCCGAAGCTCTCCAGCACCTTTTTCACCTCGGCCTCGATTGCGGCCGGCGGGGCGAACAGCACATTTGGGTCGATATTGCCCTGAAGTGCCTTGTGGGTGCCCACCAAGGCGCGCGCCTTGCCCAGGTTGACGGTCCAGTCCAAGCCCAGCACGTCGCAGTCGAGCTGGCCCATCTCTTCCAGCCACAGGCCGCCGCCCTTGGTGAAGACGATGCGCGGCACCACCTTGCCGTCCATGCCGGTGCGCTTGAGTTTTGCCAGCACGCGGGCCGTGTAGGCCAGGCTGAACTGCTGGAAGGCGCCGTCGGCCAGCACGCCGCCCCAGCTGTCGAAAATCATCACCGCCTGCGCGCCGGCGTCGATCTGGGCGTTCAGGTAGGTCGCCACGGCATCGGCGTTCACTTGCAGGATCTTGTGCATCAGGTCCGGCCGGCTGTACAGCATGGTCTTGACCTGGCGGTAGTCGTCCGAGCCGGCGCCTTCGACCATGTAGCAGGCCAGCGTCCACGGGCTGCCGGAGAAGCCGATCAGCGGCACACGGCCGTCCAGCGCCTTGCGGATCGAGGTCACGGCGTCGAACACATAACGCAGCTTGTCCATGTCCGGCACTTCGAGCCTGGCCACGGCCGCCTCGTCGCGCACGGCGGTGGCAAAACGCGGGCCTTCACCCTGGGCGAAGGACAGGCCCAGGCCCATGGCGTCGGGCACGGTCAGGATGTCGGAAAACAGAATGGCGGCGTCAAGCGGGTAGCGTTCCAGCGGCTGCAGCGTGACCTCGGTGGCGTAGTCCACGTTGGTGGCCAGGCCCATGAAACTGCCGGCCTTGGCGCGTGTGGCGCAGTACTCGGGCAGGTAACGGCCAGCCTGCCGCATCAGCCACAGCGGCGTGTAGTCGGTGGCCTGGCGCAGGCAGGCGCGCAGGAAGGTGTCGTTTTTCAGGGGGGCGAAGCTGGGGGTAGAACTCATACCCCCGATTGTCGCAGGTGTACCGGAGCCCCCGTGCAGGCTTAGCGCGCCAGCCGCACTTCGAGGATTTCGAAGTCGATCGCCTCGCGGTAGATGCGCGCGTCCTGGCCGGCCATGTGCAGCAGGATCTTGGGGGCCTGGTGGGCCACGAGCCGGTGCGCCGCGATGCCGGCCAGCACCAGGGCCAGGCCGACCCACGGGTAGCCGAACCAGGCCATGCCGATGCCGCTGCCGATCACGGGCAGGATCAGCGCCGTCAGCATCAGCCGGTGCTTGACGTACTTGCGGGCCCGCTCCGGGTTGACGATGACACGAAAGCGCCCGGCCGGCAGGCCGGCGCGGAATTCGTCGTAGGGCACCTCGATGGTTTCCGGTTCCGTGTTGTCGACGGCGGGTGTCTCGCTCATGGTCTTGTTTTCAGGCTCGGGCCTGGTCGATCGGGCCTTGATTCTGCACCACGTCCACGGTGGCGTTCCAGGTTCACAGTTGCGCCAGGGCCGCGCGGACTTCCTGCACGCTCAGGATTTCCGACAGCACGATCGGCGTCCTGCCCTGTTGGTAGAACACATAAACCGGCACGCCGTTGCGCCCCAGTTGCGCCAGTGCGGCAGTGATGGCCGGGTCGCGCCGCGTCCAGTCGGCGCGCAGCAGCGTCACCTTTTTCGCTTCCAGCTCGGCCAGCACAGAGGCATCGGCCAGTGTGGTCTGTTTGTTGTACTGGCAGGTGACGCACCAGGCGGCAGTGAAGTCGACGAACACGGTCTGCTGGGCGGCCACTAGCTGCTCCACCCGGCCCGGGGCCCAGGCCTGCCAGCGTTCGCCGGCCGCCGGGGCTTCCGCGGTGGTTTGGGTTTTCAAGGCAAATGGGCCGATGGCCCAGGTCAACCATGCGCCGACAGCTATCAAAATAGTAGCAATCACGAGGCGCGAACGGCCGGTGAGCGTGAGCGACCAGATCACCGCGCTGAAGACCACCAGCAGCGCCAGCAGGGCGCCGGCACCGTCCACCCCGCTCTGGTGCCCCAGCACCCAGACCAGCCAGGCCACGGTGCCGAACATCGGGAAGGCCAGCAGTTTGCGCAAGGCGTCCATCCAGGCACCCGGCTTGGGCAGGGCGCGGGCAAACGCCGGCACGAAGCTGGCCAGCAGGTAAGGCAGCGCCAGGCCTAGGCCGATGGTGGCGAAGATCAGCAGCGCCTGCCCCGCCGGCAAGGTGACGGCCAAGCCGAGAGAGGCGCCCATGAAGGGCGCGGTGCAGGGCGAGGCCACCGCCACCGCCAGCACGCCGGTGAGGAAGGCGTCGAGCACCGGGTGGCGTGCCTGGAAGGCCGCCAGCGAGGAGGGCGCGAACTGGCCGAACTCGAACACGCCGGCCAGGTTGAGGCCGATCAGGGTGAAGAGGGCGGCCAGGGTCGCCACCACGGCCGGGTTCTGCAACTGGAAGCCCCAGCCCAGGCTTTCGCCAGCAGCACGCAAGCCCAGCAGCAGCAGGCCCAGCAGCACGAAACTCACCACCACACCGGCGGTGTAGGCCAGGCCGCTGATGCGGTGGCCGCGGTGGTCGTCGGCATGGCGCGTGAAGCTCAGCACCTTGATGGCCAGCACCGGAAAGACGCAGGGCATGAGGTTGAGGATCAGGCCGCCGAGCAGCGCGCCCAGCAGGGCGGCGATGAAACCGAGCGAGGCGGTCGGGGCCGCCGGGGCCTGTGCATTGGCTTGCAGGGCCGCTTGCAGCGCGGGCGACAGCGCCGCCGGGGCCGCCGACTTGGGCCACTCGCCGGTGACCGGCAACTCGACGCGCCAGCCCGCGTTCTTGTGCGTCAGCACCAGCGGCAGCACGGTGGGGCTGGCACTGCGCGCTTCGACCAGCGGCAAGGTGGCGGTCCAGACCGCACCCTGCCAGGCCTGCTGCCAGGGGGCTGAGGGGTTGATGACTTCGGTGATTTCCGGGAAGGCCTCCAGCGTCTGGCCCTGCAGTTTGGCCGGCAAGCCGCTCAAGGTCAGCTGCAGGGTCTGGCCGTCGATGCGGAGCTGGCTGCCGTTGCCTGCCGCCAGCGCTTGCGGCTGGGCGGCCAGCGCGGCGTCGAAGGCGGCGCCGTTCAGGGCGGTCGAGCCCTTGACCGGTACGCTGAGCGTGAACTCGCCTTCTTCCGGAATGCATTCCTTGCGGCAGACCAGCCAGCTGGCCTTGAGCTTGACCGTCAGGTCCGGGTTGAGCAGCGAGGGTTTGAAGTCGGGCGTGATGGTCAGCGGCACCGGCAGCAGCACCGTGCCTTCATAACCGTAGTTGACCAGCTTGCCGAGCGAGATCTTGTGCGGCAGCGGCCAGGCGATGTCGCCGGCCAGCACACCGGGCGGCAGTGTCCATTCCAGCTGGGTGGGCAGGCCGGAGTCGCCCGAGTTCTTCCAGTAGGTGTGCCATTCGGGCTGGTGCCGGATCTGCAGCCCGAGCCAGACCGGCTGACCCGGCGTCACGCCCTGGGGGGCATGGGCCATCAGTTCAGCGCGCACCTGCTCGGTGGTGACCACCGATTTTTGCGAGCTTAGCTGGGCCTGGGACCCAATGGAGAAAGCGGCAGCTGCTATGAAAAAGAGAGCGTTCTGCAGAAATCGGGACGGCCGGGGCAAGGTCATGAAGGGCAAGCGGTGAGTGAAGCCGGTGGGAGTGAGGGGGCGCGGCACAAGTTCCCCGCCCGTTCGAGCGGGCGATGCACAGGCCACAGGCCTGCGCCGGGCGCAAGCACCAAATATAAGCCAAGGCGAAAGGGCTTGCAAAAGGCTATGGCTGTCATAGACACTATCAAAGCCACGAGCCGGCTTGGGCTCGAATAATGCTTTCGTTTCCCGGAAACAGGCCGCGAAAAAGAGCCTGCACATAACGTTCATCTCGCGGAGGATGCTTATGGTGCCCAGTATGGAAGCGGTTCTGAGCCCTTGGGTGACGCAACTCAAGGCCAAGACCAATCTACCGGTCCTGATTCAGTGGGGCGACAACCCGGCGCCGGGCTCCGGCCTGCGGCTGGGCGAGTTCAGCCAGCCCAAGGTGGTGATCCAGGTGCGCAAGGCCAGCGCCATTCCGATGCTGCTGTCGCCCAGCCTGGACAGCCTGGGCGAGGCCTATGTCGAAGGCCAGATCGATGTGACCGGCAGTGTGGACGACGTGCTGGACATCGCGCACCGGCTGGCCGAGGCCGGCAGCAAGACCGAGGGCCGGCTGTCGCGCATGGTGCGCCGTTTCACGCACACCCAGAACACCGACCGCGAGGACATCCAGTACCACTACGACGTCTCCAACGCGTTCTACCAGGTCTGGCTCGACCCGGCCATGGTCTATTCCTGTGCCTACTTCGAGAATGGCGACGAAACGCTGGCCGAGGCGCAGACCAAGAAGATCGACCACATCCTGACCAAGGTGCAGCTGCAGCCGGGCCAGCGCCTGCTCGACATCGGCTGCGGCTGGGGGGCGTTGGTCATGCGGGCAGCCTCGAAGTTCGGCGCACGCTGTCTGGGCGTCACGCTGTCGCAGCGGCAGTTCGAGCTGGCGACCGAGCGCGTGCGCCAGGCCGGGTTGGCCGACCGGATCGAGATCCGTCTGCAGGACTACCGCGAGGTGCAGGGCCAGTTCGACCGCATCACCAGCGTTGGCATGTTCGAGCATGTCGGCATCCAGCACCTGCCGGCCTATTTCAGCCGCATCAACGATCTGCTGACGGACGATGGCTGGGTGCTCAACCACGGCATCACCTCCACCGACGCCAACGATGGTGAAACCAGCCACGGCGGCGGTCGTTTCATCGACCGTTACGTCTTCCCGCACGGCGAGCTGCCGCACATCGGCACCGTGCTCAGGACCCTGCAGGAGGGCGGGCTGGAAGCGCTCGACATCGAGAGCCTGCGCCGCCACTACGCGCGCACCACCGGCTTGTGGAGCCAGGCCTTTGAAGCCCACGGCGAGCAGCTGCGCGGCATGGTGGACGAACGGCGCTGGCGCATCTGGCGCGTGTATCTGGCCGGCTGCCAGTGGGCCTTCGAGCACGACGAGGTGTCGCTGTACCAGGTGCTGTGCCGCAAGGCCGGCCGCCCGGCGCGCGGCTTGCCCTGGTCGCGGCGCTGGATGTACAGCGGGCGCTAAAACCAACGTTGAGGCCGGCGCACTCCGATAATGGCGGCATGCCCGACCAGCCTGCCGCCATCGTCCTGACGACGCTCAACGCCAAGTACATCCACGCCTCGCTCGGCCTGCGTTACCTGCTGGCCAATATGGCGCGTCATGGTGGCGAGGACTTGCGCGCGCGGAGCGTGCTGCGCGAGTTCACCATCGCGCGTGAGCCGCAGCAGATTGTCGATGAACTGCTGGCACTTAATCCGGCCATCGTCGGTTTTGGTGTCTACATCTGGAACGTGACGCAAACCACCGAGGTGCTGCGCTTGTTGAAGGCGGCACGGCCCGAGGTCAAGGTGGTGCTCGGCGGTCCCGAGGTCAGCCACGAAGTCGAGCAGCAGGCCATCGTGCGCCTGTCCGACCACGTGATCACGGGTTGGGGCGATGTGAGTTTTCCCAAGTTGTGTCGTGCGCTGCTGCAGGGCCCGGCACCGCTGATGAAGGTCATCGCAGGCGTTCAGCCACCGCTGGACGAAATCGTGTTGCCCTACGCCGAGTACAGCGCCGACGACCTGGCGCACCGCCTGCTGTATGTGGAGGCGTCGCGCGGTTGCCCGTTCAAGTGCGAGTTCTGTTTGAGCTCGCTCGACAAGACCGCCTGGGCGTTCGACCTCGAGACCTTCCTGGCCGAGATGGATGGGCTGTACCGGCGCGGCGCGCGCCATTTCAAGTTCGTCGACCGCACCTTCAACCTCAAGGTCGAGGCTTCGGTGCGCATCCTGCAGTTTTTCCTCGACCGCATGGGGTCGGACCTGTTCGTGCACTTTGAAGTGGTGCCGGACCAGTTGCCCGACCGGCTGAAAGCCATGATCGTCCGTTTCCCTGAGGGCGTGCTGCAGTTCGAGGTTGGCATCCAGAGCTTTAACGTCGAGGTGCAGCAGCGCATCTCGCGCCGGCAGGACAACGACAAGACCGAGGCCAACCTGCGCTGGCTGGTGGGCGAGAGCCCGGCCCACCTGCATGCCGACCTGATCTTCGGCCTGCCGGGTGAGACGCTGACCAGTTTTGCGCAAGGCTTTGACCGCTTGTATGCGCTGGGGCCGCACGAGATCCAGCTCGGCATCCTCAAGCGCCTGCGCGGCACGCCGATCGCGCGCCACACCACCGACTACGGCATGGTCTACGACCCCGCTCCGCCCTACACCGTGTTGCAGACCGGCGCGGTGGACGCGGCCACGCTGCAGCGCTTTACCCGTCTGGCGCGCTACTGGGATTTGGTGGCTAATTCGGGCCGTTTCCGGCAAAGCCTGCCGTTGCTGTTGCAGGGACCGTCGGCGTTCGCGGCCTTTGGGGCTTTTGCCGACTGGTTGTGGCAGCGCCAGGGCGAGACGGCGCACCTGACCCCCGAACAACTGGTCGATGCGCTGTTCGATTACCTCGTCAGCGAACGTGGGGGCGACGAACAGGCGGTGCGCCAGGCCTTGCTGGCCGATTACCTGGCCAGCGGTGCCCGTGCGCGGCCGCGCAGCCTGCGCACGGTGCTGCCGCCCCAGGGGGTGCCCGTACCGCGGGCCGTCCGGGTGCGGGCCGAACGGCAGGCGCGCCACGGTGACCCAGCGGCGCCAGCGGCCAGCACGGCTGCGGTGACGGCCGAGGCTCTAAGATAGGCGCATGAGCACACCCGCCGTTCCTTCACGTTATTGGGCCGACCTGAGTACACGCGACTTCGCTCAGCTCGACACGGCCCGCACTATCGCCGTGCTGCCGGTGGCCGCCATGGAGCAGCATGGCCCGCACCTGCCGGTGAGCGTAGACACCGATCTGGTGGACGGTGTGGTGGCCGCGACGCTGCCGCATCTGCCGGCCGATCTGCCGGTGCTGTTCCTGCCGACGCAGGCCGTCGGCCTGAGCCCGGAGCACCAGCGCTTTCCCGGCACGCTCACACTGTCCTCGCACACGGTCATCAGCCTGTGGACCGAGATCGGCGAGTCGGTGGCGCGCGCTGGCATCAAAAAGCTGGTGCTGCTCAATTCACACGGCGGCCAGGTCAGCGTGATGGACATCGTGGCGCGCGACCTGCGGGCCCGGCTGGACATGCTGGTCTACAGCGTGAGCTGGTTCAACCTGCCGCTGGGGCCGGAGGTGGCGCAGCAGTTCAGTGCGGAAGAACACCGCTTCGGCATCCACGCCGGCCAGATCGAGACCGCCATGATGCTGGCGCTCAAACCCGGGCGGGTGGCCATGGGGCAGGCGCAGGACTTTGCTTCTGCTTCGCAGCGGCGTGCGCAAGACTTTCCCATCCTGGGCAATGGCAGGAGCGCCAAACTGGGCTGGCAGATGCAGGACTACAACCCGGCGGGCGCCGTCGGCAACGCGGCGGCGGCCACGGCCGGGCAAGGGCAGGCCGTGCTGCTGGCTGCTGGCTGGGCACTGGCGCAGCTGTTGGGTGAAATCGACCGGCTGGCGCCCGACACCCTGGTAAACACCTAATCGCAATCCCGGTTTGACAGGCCCGACGCACCGGGCTACCGTGGGCACATCTCCCACTTCAGGAGCTGCTCATGGACCAGTCCTCTGATCGTCGCCAGTTCTGGCGCTCCGACTTCGACGCGCCGGCGCTCGTCACCGTCTCCGGCCACAACCACGCAGCTCGCCTGATCGATGTTTCGCTCAAGGGGGCCCTGCTGGAGCCCGACGACAGCTGGCTGGCGCAGACCGGCCAACCCTGCCACCTGCGGCTCGAACTGGCACCGGGCGCGGTGATCGTGATGGATGCCACGGTGGCCCATGTGAAGGGCCGGCACATCGGCCTGCAGTGCGACCGCATCGACCTCGACAGCATCACGCACCTGCGCCAGCTGGTCGAGTTCAATGCCGCTGATCGCAGTATTCTGGAGCGCGACCTGGCTCATCTGATCCAGGCGCACTGACGGCGCCCGGTACCGCCGCGCAGGCTCACTTCAGGATCAGTTCCACCGGCACATTGCCGCGCAGCGCATTGGAGTAGGGGCAGACCAGGTGGGTGGCCTCCATCAGCGCCTGGGCCTCTTCACGCGGCAGGTCGGGAATGGTGACCTCCAGCGTCACGGCCAGGCCAAAACCGCCCTGACCATTCGGGCCGATGCCCACCGTGGCATCCACCTGGGTGCCTTGCAGCTTGATCTTGCGCTGGCCGGCGACAAACGCCAGGGCCGAATCAAAACACGCCGAGTAGCCGGCGGCAAATAGCTGCTCCGGGTTGCTGAGCGCGCCGCCGGGGCCGCCCATTTCTTTCGGAATCGCCAGGCGCAGATCGAGCACGCCGTCCTGCGAGACGACATGTCCGTTGCGGCCGCCGGTGGCGCTGGCACGGGTCTGGTACAAGGTTTTCATAAATCACTCCTAAAGGATTAAATCGCGTGCGATCGATTATCCGGGATTCATGACAACCTTGCTGCGGACAGGGGATTTGTCAGCCTGCGGCCGACTGCAGATGGGCCAGCAGGCTGTCGAGTTGTTTCTTGAGCTTCTGCGCGTCCTGGGTGGAATAGCCCATGCGCTCAAGGAGCTGGGTCGGGATGCAGGCACATTTCTGCTTGAGGGCGCGCCCGGCCGGGGTGAGGCTGATGTTGACCACGCGCTCGTCTTCGCTGGAGCGCACGCGCTGCACCAGACCGAGCTGCTCCAGGCGCTTGAGCAGCGGCGTCAGCGTGTTGCTGGCGAGCTGGGCGCGCTCGCCGATGTGGGACACGGCGCACGGGGCGTCCTCCCACAGGATCATCAGCACGATGTATTGCGGGTAGGTCAGCCCGAGCGGCTCCAGCAAGGGCTGGTAGAGCCGGGTCAGCAGCCGCGAGGCCGCGTAGAGCGGGAAGCAGAGCTGCTGCTCGAGCAGCAAATCGTTGGTGGAGGCGGGCATGGACTGGATAGGAGACTGCGGTTCAAACGCTATTGTTTCAGGAATCATGCCGGAGGCAAGGGTGCCGAAAAAGCAAAGGCCTTGGGCAAGCCGCTTGCCACAAGGCCTTCGAGGCGAATGCCGGTCTGACGCTCAGCGGGCCGGGGGTCGGCGCGGCGCCATGGCAGGGCCGCGGCCTTCCAGATGGCGGAACTTGATGCGGCCCTTGCTCAGGTCATAGGGCGACAGCTCGAGCGACACCTTGTCGCCGGCCAGGATGCGGATGTGGTTCTTGCGCATCTTGCCGGCGGAATAGGCGATCAGCTCATGGCCGTTTTCCAGCACGACGCGAAAACGCGTATCGGGCAGGACTTCCTTGACGACGCCGGCCATCTCGATCAGTTCTTCCTTTGCCATGTGGGTACTCCTGTGTTGCTTGGGTTAATGGGCCGGGACACGCGTGGTTTCGCGCACCCAGTTCAGGCCTTGCTCGATCGCGTAGTGCGCGGCTTCCTGGTAGGTGGGGAAATCGGGGATGAAACGCATCACCCGGTCGGTCGAGGCGCTGCCGCGCCCGCTGGCAATCGAGACCTGAGCCGCAAAGCGGCCGTCGGTCAGGGGCCGGGGGCAGGCTGCCACCCGGTATTTGCCCAGCATGATGGGCGGCGCATGAGAAATTGTCGTGTGTTGAATCATCAAAAAGCAAACCGGTCCGGGCGCCAGGCGCCTGACGGACGAATAACCAGTTGGCACGCACCTGTGCCGGTGGGGTCCGACTGATCACCCTGCGGGCCTGCGCTGAAGCGCTGGGGCAGGGCACGCGTCATAGCAGGGACGACGTGTAGAACAGCAGGGAATAAAACCTGCCGAGTCGAGAGAAGGGGGCAGGAGCGCTCAGGCGGGGCTGGACTGGCTGCCCCTCTGCCGGGGCGCTCGCGTCATGCCTGAATGGATGGACGCACACAGTCGCTTGAAACGTTGAATAACTGTAACATGTTTGCCCTCGATACGCAGGGCTTCCCTCAGGGCTCAGTAATGCGGCGGCAGCTCGTCGCGCAGGTTGCGTTGCATGGGCTGGCCGCCCTCGGGCTGATGCCGGCGCAACTCGGCCACTTCACGCAGCAGGACGTCGATCTGTTGTTGCTGGCGAAAGATGGTCTGGTTCAGCTGGTCCAGCAGGTCTTCGGCGTAACTGGCCTTGATTTCCAGCTCGGTCAGGCGGGCGTCGGTGTCGTGCGCTTGGTTCATGAGCCCTATTGGACCCGAAAACCAGCCCCATCGCGTTTGATCCGGCGTTTTGCCGGGGCCGTGGGTGCGGCCCCGGTCTCGGACGGCATCAGCCCATGGTATGGTTTGCACTGTCACCCCCGTGCTGACCACCCTCATGTTCAAAGCCTGGAAGAAACTTTTCACCCGCGCCAAGGCCTTCGAGCCGGACGAGCCCATGGAGGCGGTGCCGGTGCAGGCCCACACGCTGGGCTACCGGCGCTTCCTGCGCATGGTGTTTCAGGCGCCGGCCCGGCTCAACCTGGCCGGGCAGATGCGCGAAGTGCAGCTGCTCGACATCTCGCTCAAGGGCGCGCTGGTGGACATGGGGGCAGCGCTGCGTTGCCCGCTCGGCACGCACGGTCGCCTGCGCCTGACGCTGTCGACCACCACCTTCATCGCCATGGACATCACTGTGGCGCGTGTCCAGAACAATCTTCTCGGCCTGCAATGCACCCACATCGACCTCGACAGCGTGACGCACCTGCGCCAGTTGATCGAGCGCAATGCGCAGGACCCGGCGTTGCTGGGGCGTGAACTGGCGGTGCTGATCGGCAGCGCCTGAGGCGGGCCTCAGGCGCGCGGGGCTCAGTCGGCTTTGAAGCCGGTGGCCGCGACGGCCTTGCCCCAGGTCACGGTGTCGGCCGCGATGATGCGCGCGAACTCGTCCGCTGTGGTGCCGGTTACGCGGAAGCCAGCATCTTCCATCTTGGCCTTGGCGTCAGGCGCCTTCATCGCCTTCTGGATGTCGGCACTCAGTTTGGACAGAACGTCCGCAGGCGTTTTCGCCGGCGCGACAATGCCGAACCAGGAACTGAATTCCAGCGTCGGGTAGCCCTGTTCCTTGATGGTCGGCACATCGGGCAGCGCGGCGGCGCGCGTGGCGCCGGTGGTGCCCAGCGCCACCAGCTTGCCGGCCTTCACGTTGGGCGCCGCCAGCCCGACGCTGGCGAACACGCCCTGCACGTCGCCGCTGAACAGGCCGCCCAGCGCATCGGCCGTGCTCTTGTAGTGCACCGCCTCGGGCTTGAGCTTGACCGCCTCACCAAACATGAAGGCGCCGAAGTGGCCCGGCGTGCCGGCGCCGAAGGTGGCCATGAACAGGCCCTTCTGCTGCTGCGTCCAGCTCACGAACTCCTTCACGTTCTTGGCCGGCACTTTCTGCGGGTTGATCAGCAGCGCGAAGTCGGCGCTCACCACCTGGCTCACCGGCGCAAAGTCCTTGGCCGGGTTGTACGGCAGTTTGCTGTAGCTGCTGGGGGCAATGCTGAGCTGACCGGTCTCGCCCAGCATCACGGTGTAACCGTCGGGCGTGGCGCGGGCGGCTTCGCTGGCGGCGATCAGGCCGCCAGCGCCAGGCTTGTTGTCGACGATCACGCCCTGGCCACCCCAGGTCTCGGACAGCTTTTGTGCCAGCAGGCGCGCCACGATGTCCGGGCCGGTACCGGCCGGGAAGCCGACGATCATGCGTACCGGCCGGTTGGGATAGGTCGTCTGGGCCTGGGCGCCGAAGGTCGCCAGGCCGGCGAGCGCGGCCAATGCGACGGCGCCAGCGGTCAGGGTGCGTCGGCGCAGGTTGCGGGAGGTGGAAGAGGTCATGTCAGTCTCCTGGTTTTTTGACGAATGGGGTGAGGGGAATGGGGTTCAGGTCACGGTGTAGAACTGCAACTCGACCCGGTCGGGACGGCGCACACCGCTGCCAAGGAAGAGCCGTTCGCTCAGCCACTGCCAGGCCGGCGCCGCGGCCTCGAAGCTGGGGCTGCAGCGGAAGTACACCAGCTGCGGGTCGACCGGCTCGCCACGCAGCAGCCTGGCGGTGACCTCCGGGGCGGCCACGCGCAGAGCGCGGTTGTGCACATAGATCAGGTCGCCGGCATCGGTCTCCATGGTGTAGCGGGCGTCGAGTTCGGCCAGCCGGTCGTTGACGATGAGCTGGTAGTCGGCGCCACCGGGCAGCACGCGGGCGGTCCAGCCGCGGCCGCTGGCCTGGCCGCCCAGGATCGGGATGGTTCGGCGCAGGCCGTGCACAGCGCGGCCGACTTCCTGCGGTTGGCCGACCTCGATGCTGAGTTCAGCGAAGAGTTCCAGTTGGGGGGGGGCGATGGCAGTCATGCACGCAGCTTAAGCCGCCATGGCACGCCGTGTTGTCATCCCTTAAGATGACACGCGAGCGAGACACAACACCATGAGAAAGTGGACACCCACCGACAGCAGCGGCGGCGCGGCGCGTCATGCGCACGCGTTGGCGGAGCTGATCGGCCAGCTCGGGCAGCCGCGCTTCAGCGCGATCTTGTTGCAGACCCTGCAGCCGCTGGTGCCCGCAGCCTCGTTCTCCATCTACCGCACCGGGCGAGCCTGCGTGCCGCAGCTCTTCATGTCCGGCAGTTTGGGCGTGCCCGACACCACGCGCGATTGCTGGCATGCCTACCTCTCGGGCCCCTACCGCAGCGACCGTACGCTGATGCACGAGTGGCTGCAGCCGGACCAGCCGCTGCTGTGCCACATCACCGCCCAGGAGGTGCCGCGTGAACACCGGGCGCGTGTTTACGAGGCGCATGGCGTGGCCGAACGCGTGTCGGTGGTGCAGGCCGATGCGCAGGCGGTGTTCGCCGTCAACTTCTACCGCCACCAGCACCAGGTGCCGTTCAACGACGGCCAGGTGGCCGAGTTCGAGGCACTGGCGCCAGCCCTGCTGGCGCTGGCGCGCAAGCACATTGCGCTCTCACCCGCGGGGCCGGCCGCGCCGGTGGACAGCCGCAGCCGCCTGCTGGCGCTGGAGCCGGCGCTGACACCGCGCGAACTCGATGTGTGTGTGCGCCTGCTGGCCGGCATGACCTATGACGGCATTGCCAGCGACCTGGGCCTGGGCGTACCCAGCGTCAAGACCTACCGCAACCGTGCCTTTGCCCGGCTGGGCATCCACTTCCGCAACGAGCTGTTTGCCTTGCTGCTCGGCGGGGCGCCGCGCCGGCTTCAGGCGTAGGTGATCCAGTCGGCCAGCGCCGGTGCGTCCAGGTGCGGCAACGTGTTGTAGCTCAGCAGCGTGTGGCGCTTCGGGTTGAACTGGAACTCGGTCACTGCGCTGTTGCGGATACGCAGGTTCAACTCAATGGTGGTCTCGGGTGTGGTGCCCAGCACGTGGCCCATGGCGGTGGCGATGGGCCCGCCGCTGGAGACGATCAGCACATTGCCTTCAAAGTTTTGCCGCACAGGGTCCAGGGCGCTGGTGAAGGCGGCCAGTGCACCTGCGTCCGCCTGCGCGAGGCGGCGCAGCGCCAGCCTTTCATGGCCTTGGCGCAGGCGCTGGGCGTGCCCTGAGGTGCTGCCGGTCGGCTAGCAGCAGATCGGGTGGCCGAGTCCCTTGCTTCTGATTCGATCCGCGGGTTACAGCCCGCAGCTTCAGGTCCACAGGGGCAGGCGGATGATCAGGGTCGTGCTGTCCGATGTGTCGGACACGTCGAGCGTCACATCCCCGCCTTGCGCGCGGGCCAGTACCCGCGCCGAGTAAATGCCCAAGCCGGTCTTGCCGTCCGCGCCGGGTTCAAAACGATCGAAGAAATGCTCACGTAGCGCGGACGGTACGGCACCGGGGTTGCGGATGCGGATGAACAGCGCTTCCTGTTTCTCGACAGAGATTTCGATGCGTGCGCCGACCGGAGCAGCTTCGCAGGCGTTGCGGAGCAGGTTCTCGAAGATGGAATAACACAGCGTGGCGTCGCCGCGCGCCAGCAGCGGCGGGCGGCCCGGGGTTTCGTCGGCCAGCACGGCGATGGTGAGTTGTCTTGCGTCGTAACTCACTCGGTCGATCTCGGCGATGCGGCGCAGTAGATCCACGATGGATACCGGCTTGGGGTCGAGCACAAAGCGACCGGTCTCGATCTTGAACAGCTCGGAGGAGAGGTTGACCAGATTCATCGCATGCAGGCTGCCCTGCTCGATGGCGCGCAGCGTGGCCAGCTGGCGATGGGTGAGGTCGCGGTCCTCAAGCAGACCCTGCAACTGCGTCACCACCATCGACAGGGGCGACTTGATGTCCTGCCGGACGATCTGTTCCACATCCTCCTGCAGTTTGGCGGTCTCCAGCAGCCGGTCGTAGTGATCCTGCAAACCGTGGCGCAGTTGCAGGCTGTGCAGCAGATTGCGCAGGCGCAGGCGGAGCAGGCGCGGGACAGAGGCGTGCTCCAACACATCCACACTGCCCAGCGGCTCCAGGCGGGTGACATCCAGCGCGTGCGCACTGTCTTCGAGCAACACCACGGGGACCTCCTCGGTGCCTGGGAGGGCGCGCAGTTTCTGCAGCAGGCCGTAGGGGTCCAGGCCGGGCACGGCGCAGTCCAGTACCACCAGATCGGGGTGGTGTTCGGCCGCCGCCGCCGTGAGTGCCTGGGTCTCGGTGGTGGTACGGCTGACCCGGTAGTCTTGCGGTGACAACAGGGTAGGCCAGTCGGCGCTGCTGCCCGCCAGCACCAGCACACCGGGCTGCCGGTGGGCTGGCGCCAGGGGTGTTGCTGGGGGAAACGTTGCGTTGTCGGCCGTGGCCCGCTTCTGGACGGACAGGGCCGGCGGCGTCCAGTTCAGGGCGCGCGTCACGCGGGCTTCCAGCAAGGCCTGGGAGTAGGGTTTGACCAGCAGCGACGTCACGCCAGCGGCGATGACTTCATCCACCCGGTCCCGCCCGGCGGATGACGTGATCATGATCACCGGCAATTTGCGCAGCTTCTCGTCGGTCCGGATCACCTTGAGCAACTCCAGGCCATCCATCAGTGGCATATGCAGGTCAGCGAGCACCACGTCCACTTGGTGGTGATTCAGCAGCTTCAAGCCTTCCAGGCCATTGTGGGCGGTCAGGATCTTGCCGGCTCCCAGCAGGCGTAGTTGGTTCATGGTGACGTGGCGCATGGTTTCCAGGTCGTCGACCACGAGAAAGACCATGTCATCGATTCGGCGTGCAGGCAGCATGAAGAATTGATTTCAGTGAAGTGTGTGCAGTGCGGGCCGGCAGCGTGCCGGGTGTGGGGCGGGCATGATTTTTTCAGCGTCCTGGGGCCGGCGCCTCCAGGATGATCTCCACGCGGCGGTTGGCGGCGCGGCGGGCCGGGCTGTCGTTGTCGTCCAATGGGGCCGTGTCGGCGTAGCCGATGGCTTTCATGCGGGTCGCGGCGATGCCGCGGCTCTGCAGGTGGCGCACCACGCTGCCGGCGCGGCCGGCGGCCAGTTCCCAGTTGGAGGGAAAGCGCACCGTCTGGATCGGCAGGTTGTCGGTATGGCCCTCGACAATGATCTTGTGCGTCCCGGCCTGCTGCAGCACCGGCAGCAACTGGCTGACCACGGCCTGGCCGTCGAGCGTGAGGTCTGCTTCCCCCGAGGCAAACAGGATCTCGCTGCTGATGCGAAAGCTCACCTGGCGGTCCTTGACGACGATGGCGATGTTCTTGCCCAGCGCATCGAGCGGCAGGCCGGCAAGCGGGTCCGGCGTTGCGTTCGCAGCCTCGGCTTCCGGTGCGGACGCGGCGCTGGCCGGGGCCACCGCTTCGGCCTGCGCTGCCTGGGCGGACTCTGTCGCAGTCTTCTTGGTGGGTTCGACGAAGGTCAGCACCACGACCATGGTCACCAGCAGCAATGTCATGACGTCGAGGTAGGTGATGAACCAGCCTTCCTCCTCGCGGCTGGGCGTCGGATCAAGGTGCCAGCGTGCGAAGCTGCCGCGGGGTTGGGGTGCGCGTCTGGGCGCCGGGGCCGCCTGGGGCGCCAATGAGGCAGGTGCTTCGGTCATGGCTTTGCGCTTGCCTGGCCGCGGCTGGCGACCGCATCGGACAGTTCGTTCTCGAACACGGCGACGAAGGACTTGAGGGTTTCGCGCATCATTGACGGGCTGCGCTTGGCGCTCATCATGGACACGCCCTGCATGATCATGTTCATCAGCACCACACGCTGTTCAGTGCGGCGCTCCAGCTTGACGGCCACCGGCTTGAAGACGAGATTGGCCAGCAGGATGCCGTAGAAGGTGGTGATGAGCGCGACGGCCAGTTGCGGGCCTATCAGGCTCATGTTGCCGGTGCCCAGCACGTCCATCATGCTGACGAGGCCGACCAGCGTGCCGATCATGCCGAAGGCGGGGGCGTAGTTGGCCATGACACGGAAGATCTCGGCCTCGGCCGCCTCGCGTGCGCGCAGGCGCGAGATGCGCCACTGCAACAGATCGAGGATGTCTTCCTCTGGTGCGCGGTCGATGACCATCTGCACCCCGGTGCGCAGGAAGGGGTTGTTGATCTTCACCAGTTCGCGCTCCACCAACAGGGGGTTGTCCTGCATCCAGATCTTGGCCACCCGCACCAGTTCCTCCAGATCCGTCTGCGCGTAGAGACGTTCATTACGCAAAACGGTGCCGATCAGCCCGAAGATGCGAAACACTTCCTTGAGCGGATAGCTCAGGAACGTGGCGGACAGCGTCCCGCCCACCACCAGCAGCAGGCTGGGCAGGTCCAGAAAAAGACGTGGGTTGGCAGAGTTGGTGAAGAACACCAGTACCAGCAGGGCGAGGCTGCCGACAATGCCGATCAGGGTGGACGGATTCAAATCAGGGCTCCTGTCTTACGCTTTTTCTCCCTGCATGCGGATCGGGCTTTTTACGGCTCAGCATGATGCCAACCCAAGCCTCTGGTTTACCGGGCTGGCGTATTGTGGATGAAAGACACGTGCATTCCCAGTGTATGAATCTCGGTATTTTGCGTCAGTTCTGTCGCGCCTGACATGATGGCGTCGAAGTGGCCTGCTGCTGCAACCTTGGGGTGTGCGGGAACAGCGATTGATGACGGATAACGGCTCAGCCTTCCGCGCCAGGGACTTCGCCCGGGCCTGCTGACAGCTTGATATCAAGTACCAGTTCACGCGGCCATACCGGCCGTAAACCAATGGCAAGGCCGAGCGGTGTGTCCAGTCGGCGCTGATGGAACGAGCGCATTGCGCACGACCCGGCGCTGTGGGTCAGCAGTGCCTGAGCGTCGCAGTTCGGCTGCTTTCTAGGCGTAGGTGATCCAGTCGGCCAGTCCGGGCTGGTCCAGGTGCGGCAGCGTGTTGTAGCTCAGCAGCGTGTGGCGTTTCGGGTTGAACTGGAATTCGGTCAGCGCGCTGTTGCGGATACGCAGGTTCAGCTCGATGGTGGTCTCGGGGGTGGTGCCCAGCACGTGGCCCACGGCGGTGGCGATGGGCCCGCCGCTGGAGACGATCAGCACATTGCCCTCGAAGTTCTGCCGCACATGGTCGAGTGCACCGATGACGCCGGCCAGGAAGTCGCTATAGCTCGGCATGCCCCGGGGGCTGACCACGCCGTTCATCCACTGTGTCAGGCCATCGCGCAGCAGGCGGAAGTGGTGGCGGTACAGCTCGGGGGTGTCGGGTTTTTGCAGCTTGTGCGGGTGGATGGTGGCGATCACCGCCTCGCTGTCGTATTCGTTCAGGCCCGGCCACAGCAACGGTGTGGCGGCGCTGGGGGCGGCCAGTCCCAGGCCTTCGGCAATGCCGGCCCAGGTCTGGGCATGGCGGCGCAACGTGCCGGTGAGCACAGCGTCGAAGGTCATGCCACGCTCGCGCCAGTACTGGCCCAGGCGGACGCTTTGCTGGTGACCGAGTGCGCTCAGGCGGTCGTAATCCTGTTCGCCGAACGAGGCCTGGCCGTGGCGCACGAGGTAAAGGGTTCCCATGCCGGAGATTGTGGCAAAAACAGGTTCGGGCCCTTGTCGCTCTTGCGACGTCAGCTATCAAATCAGGAGCGTGGTCGTGGCGTCAGGACGATAGCTGCACCGACCCGCGTGGTGTGTTCAGCAACGCCTGCAAGCGCGCCGGCCCGGCCGACACGGCCACCTGGCCCAGGCCGATGGCACGGTAGGCCGCCGCCAGTGCTTCGGCTTGCGGGTGCTGCACCGTCAGCTGTTCCAGCGTGATGCCGCTGGCCGGCATGGCGTCGCCCGGGTGCACGGTGCCCCACTGGATCAGCGTCGGCAGGCCGCCGTCAAACAGGCGCTGGCCGTCCTCGCGCACCGTGATCTGCCATTGCAACAGACCCTGCGGCGTGGCGCGTTCGGCCTGCAGCACGGCGCCGCGCTCGATGCCCTGCGCACGCAGGGCCGTCACTGCGGCGCTTGCATCGGGGACGCGGGCGACGAAGTGCGCCAACTGCGGGCCTTGCTGCTGCACGCGTTCGCGCAGCGCGGCGTCGTCCATGTCGAACCAGCGCGTGCGTGCCGGCGGCGGGGCCGCCGGGTCGATGGCGATGATCTCGAAGTAAGCCTGCGGGTAACGCGCGCTGGCGATGCTGAACAGCCGGTTGTGCGTGCCCATCAGCGCATGCTGCCCGCCCGGGCCGGGGGTGAGGCCGAGTGTGGCTTCGCACCAGGCCACGCCGTCGGCCAGCGTGGTCGCCAGCACCACCAGGTGGTCGAGTTCGGCCCGCGGTGCGGTCGTCATCAGAGTTGCACCTCCCCGCTGATGCAACTGACCACCTGGCCGCCGACCCAGACCTGGCCTTGCGCATCGCGCTCCAGCAGCACGCGGCCGGCACGGCCGAGACACGTGCCTTGGGCGGCGAGGTAGCGCTCGGGCAGGTGGCCCTCGGTTATCAGCCACTGCGCCAGGCTGGCATTCAGGCTGCCGGTGACCGGGTCTTCCGTGATGCCCACCGGCGCAGCGAAGGCGCGCACCTCCAGGTCGGGCGTGGCCTGTTGCGGCGCGTCGGCCGCATGTTCGGCAAAGGCCCGCGCCTCGCGGCTTGATTTTGCTATTAGATTGATAGCTGGTTGCGCCGTATCGACGGCGCACACACCCACTTTTTGCTTCAAATCCTTGAGCATCTGGTGGTCCGGCTCCAGCGCCAGCACGGTGTCCATGCTGTCGAGCAGCAGGCCCAGCCACTGCGGACCGTTGTCCAGCTGTTGCGCGGCGCGGATCTGTGCCGGGCTGATGCCCAGCGCCTGCGCCACGCTGGCCAGCAGTTCGGGCGACGGTGTGCTGCGCTTGAGCGGCGGCGCGGCAAAGGCCTGGTGGTGGCCGGCGCGGCGGATGCTGACCAGGCCGACGGCGCATTCCTGCACGATCACGTCGGACTGCTTGGGTTGCCCGCCCTGCTCCAGCCAGGCATGGCAACTGCCCAGCGTCGGGTGGCCGGCAAACGGCAGTTCGGCGCCGGGCGTGAAGATGCGTACGCGGTAGTCGGCGCCCGGCTGGGTGGGCGGCAGCACGAAGGTGGTCTCCGACAGATTGGTCCAGCGGGCGAAGTGCTGCATTTCGTCGTCGCTCAGGCCAGAACCGTCGAGCACCACGGCCAGCGGGTTGCCGTAATAGGGCGTGGCGGTGAAGACGTCGACCTGTTTGAAGGGGCGGGTACGCAGATGGTTCACAGGTTCACCTCCGTGTTGCACACTGCGGTGCGAGCTTGCTTGGGGCGGCCCGGCGCGGCGCTCATGGCTGGTTCTCCCGGATGACGGCGGCCAGCGCCGCCACGCCGCGCTGGATCTCGTCGGCGCTGGCGGTGACGAAGGACAGGCGCAGCGTGCGCGCATCGGCCGCCTCGGCGTAGAAGGCGGCGCCCGGCACGAAAGCCACGTCACGCTCGACCGCCTGGGGCAGCAGCGCCACGCTGTCCATGCCTTGGGGCAGGCGGGCCCAGAGGAACATGCCGCCGGCGGGCTGGTTCCAGCTCACCCCGCTGGGCATGTGCTGCGCGAGTGCGGCCAGCATGATGTCGCGCTGCGCCTTGTACAGCGCGCGGATGCGCGGCACGTGGCGGTCGAGGAACCCATCCTTCATCACCTCGGCCACCACGCGCTGGTTGAAGCCGGGGCTGTGCAGGTCAGCCGCCTGTTTGGCCTGCAGCAGCTTGGGGTACAGGGCCTTGGGCGCGACCAGAAAGCCCAGGCGCAGGCTGGGCGCCAGCACCTTGGAAAAGGAGCCGAGGTAGAGGCAGCCGTCCGGGTTGCGCGCCGTCAGCGGTGCCGGTGGCGGGGTGTCGAACCAGAGTTCGCCGTAGGGGTTGTCCTCCAGCAGCGGCAGGCCGATGTCAGCGGCGCAGGCCGACAGCGCGGCGCGGCGCGCCTCGCTCAGCGTGCGGCCGGTCGGGTTCTGGAAGTTGGGCAACACGTAGAGGAAGCGCGCCGGGCTGCCGGCGGCCAGCACGCGGCGCAGGTCGGCCACGTCCACGCCCTCGTCGTCGCTGGCCACGCTCTGGATTTGCGGCTCCATGGGGGTGAAGGCCTGCAGCGCGCCGAGGTAGGTGGGCGTTTCCACCAGGATGCGGCTGCCGTGGTCGATCAGCACCTTGGCCGCCAGGTCCAGGCCCTGCTGCGAGCCGGTGGTGATGAGCACTTGCGAGGGTTCGACGTGCCACGGCAAGGCGGCGGCCACCATTTCGCGCAGCGGGCCGTAGCCTTCGCTGGCCGCGTACTGCAGCGCGGCGGCGGCATCGTCGCGCAGCACCTTGGCGCAGGCGGCGGCGAATTCCTCGACCGGAAAGGTTTTGGGGGAGGGCAGGCCGCCGGCAAAGCTGATGATGCCGGGGCGCTCGGTGACCTTGAGCAGCTCGCGCAGCACCGAGGGGTTCATTTTCTCGGCGCGTGCGGACAGCACCCAGGGCGAGGTGTGTTGGGTGCTTGGGTTCATGGTGTGTTTCCTTCTTGGGCGATGAGCTTAACTGCCTGGCGGACGTGCATTTTGCGGCCGGCCAGCACCACCGCCATCACCGCCAGCCCGAAGCCGACCGTGAGGGCATCGAGCGCCTCGTTCAGCAGCGGCACGGCAAACAGCATGGAGAGGAACGGAGGCAGCAACTGCAGCTGGCTCACGCGTACGGTACCACCGAGCGCCAGGCCGCGGTACCAGGCAAAGAAACCCAGCCACATGGAGAACACTGCCACGTAGGCAAAACCGCCTCAGGCGGACGGGTGCACCGGAACGGCGGGCCAGGTCAGCAGCGTCAAAGGGGCCGTGATGGGCAGCGCCAGCAGCAGGCCCAGCAGATCACGTGCTCGGCCGGCATGCGGCCGGCCAGCGGCAGCACGCCCACGATGACGCTGGCGTGCACGGCCTCCACGTGGCGCATGGCCAGTGAGGTGCAGATGGGAAAGCCGAACACCGCGTCCAGCGTCACGATGGCCGGTCGCCGCGCCGCCGGCGGGCCTGTTCGGCTGGGTGGACACCGGCGTGGACACGGATGCGCTGGTGCAGCGCATGCTGGCTGAGGGCTATCTGCTGGTACCGGACTCGCTGTTCCATGCCACCTGCCTGCCCGGCACGCTGATGCGCATCAACTTCGCCACGACCTAGGAGGCACAGTTCTGGCGGGTGTTTTCAAGAATAGGCGATGGAGGTCCGGCAGGCCGGCCGTCATGGCGGCAAACCGGCAGACAAGCGCGCGTCAAGCGTGTCAGATCAACCGGCCGCGGGCCGGACGTGTCCGCAGGGTGGCCAGCGTGCGCAGCAGGGCGCGGTTGACTTCTTCCATGTCGATCTGGTGCTCGTTGCACAGGGCGTGCGTGGCACGGGTGTCGGGCGATTCCAGTGCGGCGGCAATTTCGAGGTAGGGCTGGTAGGGGCCGCTGTGCTGCAGCAGGGCGGCGTGGATGCGCTCGGGCAGCGGCAGGCGCTCCAGCGAGGTGGCCAGCGGCTCGCCCAGCAGCACATCGATCTGCGACAGCAGGCCGCAGAGGTAGACCTCACGCCGCAAGTCGTCCTCCTCGCCGGCATCCAGCAGGTGCTCCATCAGGTGGGCGCGCGTGACCAGTGCCGTGCGCACCGGCTGCAGGTTCAAGTCGCTGGCGGCGTGCGGCAACTGCGTCAGCAGCCAAGCCTTGAGTACCGAGTAGCCCAGCACCATGAGGCCGCGGCGGATCGATTCGACTTCGCTGCGCAGGCCCAGGCCGGCTGAGTTGACGTAGCGCAGGAAACCGTAGGCCAGCACCGGCTCTTCGCTCAGGATGAGTTCGATCGCGTCGAGCGAGACATCGGCGTCGATGGCTTCGACCAGGCGCGCGATGGCGGCCTGGCCCGGCTGGATGAGTTGCTGCCGGTAGTTGTGCAGCACGTCTTCCGTGGACCAGCCGGCCAGCGCCCAGGCGCCTTGCTGGTCCAGACAATGCTCGGCCAGCGCGCTGCTGGCAATGGCTTCGTAAATCTGGCCGGCCTCGACCGGGCTCTGGAGCGGGGCGCCGCTTTCCTGGTCATGCTGCTTCTGCAGCGAGCTGCGCAGGCCCAGCAGGGCTTCGTTGGCCGTGAGGTTGATGATGCGCTTGTGGAAATACGCGTCGCTGGCCTGGTCGGGACGCTGGCCGGGCTCACCCTGCCACACGAGCTGCAGGCCGCGCTGGTGGGCTTGCTGCACGCGTTGGGACAGGGCGGGGTCGCCCAAGCAGGTTTCGGCGACCTGCACCCAGGGGTCGCTGGCGCTGCCGTGTTCGAGCACGTCACGCAGCAGCGCCGGCGAGTGGATCTCGAGCAGCAGCACCGGTGCCTGTTCCGGCCACAGTTCGTTCAGGGCGGCCAGCAGGTGCCGGGCATCGACCGGGACGTCCGCGTCGACATCGACGAAGAGCCGCACCGCGACGGGCTGACGCAGCTGGTTCCACAGCAGCTGATAGCCCAGGGAGATGTTGCCAAGAACGGTTTGGGCCATGGCTGAGGAGGGCGTCTTTAACTCAGGTAGTTGAACAGGGACAGGCGCTGAACCTGGGCGTAGGTCTGCAAGGCCGCACTGTAACCGGTCTGCTGGTTCTGGAAGTCCGAGATCGCCTTGACCATGTCGAGGTCTTCGGCACGCGAGCGGTCGGCCTGGATCTGCACGGACTTGGTTTGCTGGTTGCTGTCGATGGTGTCGGCCCGGTTGAGCAGGTCGCCTGCCATGCCACGGGCGGCGTGCAAGCGGCCGAGGGCGGTGTCGATTTCCGTCAGGGCGAGGTTGATGTCATGCGTCAGAACGTTGCCGCTGCTGGCACCGTTGACCTTGGCGATGGCGCTGTCGATGATTTTGAAGATGTCCGTGCTGACGCTGGGCGTGATCTGAACACTGTCGCCGTTGGCGGGAACGCCGTGGGGCGTGAGTGCCAGCCCGTCGAACTGGATCGCCTGATCGCTGGTGTAGGGCTGAGCGGCGGCGATGGTGGTGGCCGTGGTCGTGTCCACGATATCGTAGGTGGTGACGCCTGCAATCACGCTGAAATTGATCGAGTAGTCATGACCCGTCACCAGTGACGGATTGGTCACCTGGCCGACATCGGTCCATACCGTGCCGGTGTTGGCGACATTGAGTTCCGACTTGAACACGCCATTGCCGGACGATGCGTTCATCCAGACCGCCTGCCCGTCCATGGCGCTCGGGATGGCCACCGGCGTGCTGGCGGACTGCCCCGCAATGCCTTCGAACTGCACGCCCGTGCTTTTGTCGATGAACGGGGCGGAGGCGCTGGCCAAACCGCCGAAAAGCGGAATGCCGTTGCTGTCGAGCTTGTTGGCGTTAGCGAATATCAGATCGCGCAGGCCGGCCATGCGCTGGGAAAGATTGGTGCGGTCGCCGCTGTTGAAAGTGCCGTTGCCGGCACTGACGACCAGCTCGCGAATGGCTTGCAGGGAACTGACCGATTCGCCCAGTGCCGACTCAACCATGCTCATCGAATTGCGCTGGATGTTGAGGGAGCGCTGTTCGGTTTCAATGCGGGCCAGTCGCGTCATGGCGCGTTCGGCCTGGGCCATCCCGGTGGGGTCGTCGCTCGCGCGCAGCACTTTCTTGCCGGCCGAGAGCTTCTCCTGCAATTCCGCCAGGCCGGCCTGGCGGTTGGTCAGGTTGACCTGGGTGTTGTCATAGGTGTTGGCGGTGCCGAGTCTCATCATGCTTCAGTCCTTTGCGTCCGGGGCCTCAGCGACCCAGGCTCTGGAGTAGCGTCTCAAATATGTTCTGCGCCAGTTGCAGCATCTTGCCGGAAGCTTGATAGGCTTGCTGGTACTGCAGCATCCGGGCTGCTTCTTCGTCCAGGTTGACGCCGGAAACGCTGCCGCGCTGCTGTTCGAGATTGGCCGCGATCCGCTCGGAAACGGTGCTGGCCGATTGCGCGCCTTGAACCTGAACACCGATTTCCGCCATCAGGCCGGCATAACCATCGGTCAGGGGGCTGCCGTCGAACATGGCCAGGTCGCGCAGGTCCAGCATGGCCCGCGCGTTGCCCGTGTTGAGCGTGGGGTAAGGGTTGGCGGTGACCTCGAGCGAGTCGCCGGCGTTCGGCGTGCCTTTCAGCGTGAGCGACCAGCCGGTCAGTGGCGGCGCCGCGCTGTATTCGATGGCAACGCCTGGTGTATAGGTGTGGACGGTCGCGCCGGTGTCTGAGCGCGTATAGGTGCCCGGGCCGGTGAAGTTCAGCGTGACGGCGGGCGGAATGGGCACGGTGCGCGTGCTCAGTCCGGACACGGTCAGATTGCCGGTGTTGGCGGCATTGACATTGGCGGTCAGCGGGCTGGCCATGGCCAGCGCGCGTGGCGAGGAAAACGCCGTGTTGATCGATCCCGCGGCCGTGCTGAAGGGCTTGAGCAGGAAGCGGTCGCCGTTTGTGGCCGGCGTGGCGCTTTGCTGGATTTCGAGTCCGTCGATCTGCACCGGATTGGCAAGCGAAAAATCAAACGCGGTGGTCTTTCCGTCGGACAGGCGCACGATGTTGCCGGCCGTGCCCGAGGTGAAGTTCACCTCGTAATCGGAGGCCACGAATTGGGTGGTGCCGGACGGGTTGGTCTGGACGCCGATGCTCAGGGTGGTGCCCGGCGGGGCATTGTCATTGGCCGGGTAGCCGTCGGGGATGGCGGCGAGCTTGAACAGGGGCGTGCCGGCATTCCCGTTGAGATCCAGGCCCAGGGCCTGCTGCTCGTTCATGCGCGTGCCGATGGCCAGCGCCATCCGTCCGAGCAGGTTGCCGGCATTGACCAGATCTTCGTTCTTGAAGCGCAGCAGTCCCGTGACCTCGCCACCACCCAGCATGGATTCATTCAGCGGGTACGTGGTGGCGCCAGACTTGATCAGGATCCGGCTCTGGTTGGGGTTGTCCGAAAACTCGGAGGAGGCCACTTGCAAGGACGACGCGGTGGAGCCCAGCACCAGTGCCTGGCTGCCGCTGACAAACACGCCGATGCTGCCATCCGGGGCCGGAACCGAGCTGGTCTGGATGTATTTGTTCAACTCGCTGATCAGCTGATCGCGCTGGTCCAGCAGGTCATTGGGCAGGTGTCCGCTGCCGAGCGCGCGCGTGACTTCCAGGTTGGTCTTGGCAATCTCGGTGGCCAGGCTGTTGATGGCCGTCACGTCGTTTTGCAATTGCTGCGTGACGCCCAGCCGGAGTTCATAGAGTTGCGTGGACGCGGTCTGAAAGCGCGAGACCATTTCGTCCGCATTGGACAGCGCGACCGAGCGGGCCGTCAGGTCCGAGGGGGCGCTGATGACGTCGGAAAACGAGTTGAGCAGGTCGCTGACCGAAGCGCCGAGGCCGTCGGTACCGCCGGGGAACGCGCTTTCCAGCTGCTTCAGCTTGTCGTAGCGTGCCACATCGGAGGCGGCGACCGACTTCATCAGTGCCGCCTGTTTGGTCAGGAAGTCACTGTAGTTGCGCTGGACGGTCGAGATCTCGACGCCGTTGCCGTAATAGCCGCCACCGCTGAACTGGCCCCCGACGTTCTCCAGGATGACGGTCTGGCGCGAATAACCCGGCGTGTTGACGTTGGCGATGTTGTTGCCGACGGTCTCCAGCACCTTCTGGTTGACCAGCAGTGCTCGCGCGCCGACATTCAGGATGTTGCCCATGCGTCAGTCTTTCAGGCCACGGCCCGCTGCAGCCGGAGCGTCGTGTTGATGGCACGGCTCAGCTTGTTGGCGTAATCGGGGTCGGTGGCGTAGCCGGCGCGTTGCAGACCGCTGGCATAAGCCTGAACCGAACCGGTCTGCTGGCGCACCTGCGCATAACGCGGGCTGTCGGAAATCAGCCGAGCGTAGTCACGGAACGACTCCTCGTAGGAGTTGTAGGCGCGGAACTTGGCCACGGTTTTCTGCGCTACGCCGTTGACGTATTCGGTGGTGGTGACCTCGGCCACCTTGCCTTTCCAGCCCGGACCGGCCTTGATGCCGAACAGGTTGAAAGAGGTCGAGCCGTCGGCGTTCTTGATCTCGTGCCGGCCCCAGCCGCTCTCATGCCCGGCCTGGCCGATCATGAAACTGGCGGGAATGCCGCTGCTTTGCTCCACCTTGGCCGCGACACCGTTGAAGCGTTGGACGAAACTGGTCTGGCTACCGGTCGGCGTGGCGTTGCCGACGCCGGCGGCCGGCTGGATGGCTTGTTTGCCGGCAGCACGTGTGCCGCCCTGTGCATCGGCCACGCCCATCTGGCGCGAGAGCTGCTGGGCGATGATGTCCGACAGCCCGCCGGGCCGGCCCGACATCTGGACGGCCAGCTGCTGGTCGAGCAGATCGGTGCCGAGGTCGCCCTGGGCGCTTTCCAGCATGCCGGATTTCATGGTGGCCTCGCGCATGCTCTTGATCAGCTCGCGCATGAACAGCGACTCGAACTGCTTGGCGGCTTCCTTGATGGCGGCCGGCGTGTTCTCGCCGGCCTGCAGCTTCAGGCTGTTGAGCGAGCGCGCATCAGCCGCCAGGGCATTGGAGTTATGGGTCAGGTTGCCGACGCCCATGTCAGATCACCTCCAGCTCCGCATTGAGCGCGCCGGCGGCCTTGATGGCCTGCAGGATGGCCAGCAGGTCTTGCGGCGTGGCGCCCAGTGCGTTGAGCGCGCGCACCACTTCAGACAATTGGGGTGAGGCCGGCACCTGGATCAGCACGCCAGGCTCCTGTCGGATCTGGATATCGGCTTTTTCACGCACCACGGTCTGACCGCTGGAGAAGGGGCCGGGCTGGCTGATGATGGGGGTCGAGCTGATGGTGACCGACAGGTTGCCGTGCGCAATGGCGCACGGGCCCAGGGTCACGGCCTGATTCAACACCACCGAGCCGGTGCGTGAATTGATGACCACTTTGGCTGCGCGGATGGAGTTCTCCAGCGGCAGCTCTTCCATCTCGGCGATGAAGGTGATGCGCGCGTTGGGGTCGACCGGCGCCAGCACGTCAACGGTGCGGCCATCCAGGGCGCGGGCAATGCCATCGCCGAAACGGCGGTTGATGGCTTCGGCCACACGGCGTGCGGTCTGGAAGTCGGAAGCCTCCAGGCCCAGCCGGATGCTGTTGCCTTCAAGCAGCGGCGTGGGTACGGCGCGCTCGATCTGGGCGCCACCCGGAATGCGGCCGGCGCTCAGGTGGTTGATCTGGACCTTGCTGCCGCCTGCGGCTGCGCCGGCACCGGCCACCACCATGCTGCCTTGCGCCAGCGCGTAAATCTCACCGTCGGCGCCTTTGAGCGGGGTGGAAATCAGGGTGCCGCCTTTGAGCGACTTGGCATTGCCCATGGACGAAACGGTCACGTCGACCATCTGGCCCGGGCGGGCAAACGCCGGCAGCTGCGCCGTCACCATCACGGCGGCCACATTCTTGAATTGCAGCCGCGAAAGGACATCGGAAGGCAGCGTGATGCCGAGTTGCTGCAGGTAGTTGTTCATGCCCTGGGTGGTGTAGGGCATCTGGGTGGTTTGGTCGCCCGTGCCGTCCAGGCCGATGACCAGGCCGAAGCCGGTCAACTGGTTGCTGCGTACGCCTTCGATGGCGGCGATTTCCTTGATGCGGCCCGCCATGGCGCTGCCGCCCGCCAGCAGCATGCAGGCCGCCACCAGCAGCATGGCCAGCTGACGCAGCCGGTTCAGCGAGGAGGAGGATGTGCAGGCATTCATGGTTTGGGGCTCAAGTATTGGCGAAACGGGTCGATATGGGTATCAGACAGTTGAATTCTGGATCGGCTCAGAACGGCAAAACGCTGAAAAAGAACCGCATTAACCAGCCAACTGTTTGGGCTTCGTTCTGGGCGCCGCGTCCTTTGGACTCGACGCGGACATTGGCCACCTGGCTGGAGTTCACGATGCTGCCGGGCAGGATGGCGCGCGGATCGACGGTGCCGGAAAAGCGCAGGACGTCAACGTTCTGGTTCACGCCGATCTGTTTTTCTCCCACCACCACCAGATGCCCGTTGGGCAGAACCTCGGCCACCGTGGTGGTGATCGAGCCGGAGAAGGTGTTGGCGCTTTCGGTGCCGCCCTTGCCGGAGAAGTCGTTGGCAGAGGTTCCGGCGATGCGGGTCTTGTTCTCGGCGGCCGTGGCCGGGAAGTTAAACCCGGGCAGGGCCGTGACGCTGCCGTCGGCGCTGCTGGTGCGGTTGGCGGTGGAGGAGGACTTCTGGCTGGCCGTGACGTTTTCCACGATCACCACCGTCAGGGTATCGCCGACCACGCGGGCACGCCGGTCTTCGAAGGACGGGCGATAACCGACCGTCTGGAACAGGCTGCCGGTGACGGGGCGCGAGGACTGGCTGGGGATCGGCGTGGGCTTCGGCTCGGCGAAGTCGACCTTGGGTGCCGTAGTCTCGCAGGCCGTGCACAGTACCGCCACGCCGAGCAAGGCGCCTAGGCGCAGCACGTGGGGGGAACGAAGCGTTTTCATCACAGTTGTCCCAGTTTTTGCAGCATCTGGTCGGAGGTCTGGATCGCCTTGGAGTTCATCTCGTAGGCGCGCTGGGTCTGGATCATGGTCACCAGTTCCTGCACCACGTTGACGTTGGAGGTTTCCAGGTAGCCCTGCATCAGGCTGCCCATGCCGTTGAGTCCAGGCGTGCTGGTGTTGGGCTGGCCCGAGGCGGCGGTTTCGATGTAGAGGTTCTGCCCGCGCGGCTCCAGGCCGGCCGGATTGATGAAGCTGGCCAGGGCGATGGAGCCGATCTGGCGATCGACCATCTTGCCGTTTTCCTTGATGGTTGCGGTGACCTGACCGTCTGCACTGATCACCAGATTCTCGGCGCTGGCCGGGACGGTGATGCCGTTGGCGATCGGATAACCACTGTTGGTCACCACTTGCCCCTGGGCGTTGATCTTGAACGAGCCGTCACGGGTATAGCCGATGGAGCCATCGGGCATGGTCACCTGGAAGAAGCCATTGCCCTGGATCGCGACGTCGAGGTTGTTGCTCGACTGCTGCACATTGCCCTGTGTGAACTGGCGGGCCGTGCCGACCACGCGCACACCGGTGCCGAGTTGCAGGCCGGTGGGCAGCTGCGACTGCTCGGAGGTGGCGGAGCCGACCTGGCGCAGGTTCTGGTACATCAGGTCTTCGAACGCCACGTTCGAGCGCTTGAAGCCGGTGGTGGAGACGTTGGCCAGGTTGTTGGAGATGGTGTCCAGCTGCATCTGCTGGGCTTCCATGCCGGTTTTCGAGATCCACAGGGAGTTGATCATGATGGGGTCCTTGGGCGTGTATGGGTGACGTATCGGAGCGGGCTATCAGCCTTGCAGGTTCAACAGCTGGCCGGCCGATCGGTCGTTGGATTCGGCGGTCTGGAGCAGACGCATCTGCACTTCAAACTGACGTGCGGTCTGGATCATGCCGACCATGTTTTCAACTGCGTTGACGTTGGAGCCTTCCAGGGTGCCCGGCATGAGGCGGGCATTCGCATTGTTGGGCAGGGCATTGCCGGCGGTCGCGCGGAACAAGCCGTCATCGCTGCGTTTGATCGGCTCGTCCGCCGTGGGCGTGACCATCTTGAGGCGGCCCACGGTAGCCGGCTGCTGGCCGCTCACCTTGGCCGTGATCGTGCCGTCAGAGCCGATGCTGACCGTGGCGCCGGCAGGAATGTCGATGGGCGCGCCGCCGTCGGACAGCACGGGCAGGCCGCTCATGGTCTGCAGGTTGCCCGCGGGCGATACCTGCATGGAGCCGCTGCGCGTATAGGCTTCGGTTCCGTCCAGCCCCTGCACGGCAAACCACGCGTTGCCCTGGGCCATGACGTCAAGATCGCGCCCCGTCTGTTGCGAGGGGCCGGGCGTGTCCAGGTGGCCGGTCGTGGTTTCGAGCGCAAAGACGCGGGTGGTGGCGCCTTCGCCGCGCAGCGGCACGGCGCGGTAGGCCGCCAACTCGGCGCGAAAACCGTTGGTGGACACATTCGCCAGGTTGTTCGACAACACGGCCTGGCGCTGGGCGGCTGCATTGGCGCCCGTCATTGCGGTGTAGATCAGTTTGTCCATGGCGTGATGTGTTCAGTGGAGGAAGCGGGAAAACGGATCAACGCAGCTGGGTCAGCGCCGACAGCGCCTGATCCTGCGTCTTGATGGTCTGCACGTTGGCCTGGTAGGCGCGTTGCGCCGTCATCATGTTGACGAGTTCCGCGGTCAGGTCGACGTTGGAGTCTTCCAGCGCGCCGGAGCGGATGGAACCCAGGCTCAGGGTGCCGGGCGTTCCGGGGGTGGCGATGCCGGAAGAGTTGGTCGCGATCCAGTTGCCGCCGCCGGCCGGTTGCAGGCCCTGGTTGTTGCGGAAGGAGCACAGCTGGATCTGGCAGGCATCCACGCTCTTGCCGTTCGAGTAACGGGCGGTGATGATGCCGGTTTCCGAGATCTTGATGCCGGTGAAGGAGCCGTCCGGATTGCCGTTCTGGGCCAGCGAGGTGATGCCGAAAGCGGAGGCGTACTGGGTCGAGTCCGTGAAGTTGGTGACGGCCGAGTAGGCACCGTTGACGGACGTAAAAGGGACGTTGAACGGACCGGGCGTGGCCAGCGAGCCGTTGGTGTTGAAGGTCAGCGTTGCCACGTTGGTGGCGGTGGCGGAAGCATCGGTGGTCGGGTCGGTGTAGACCTCCCAGGTGTTGACGCCCGTCTTGCGCATGTAGACCTTGATGTCCTGGGGAATGCCCTGCGTGTCATAGGCGGTGATGGACGTGCCGTAGGTCGTCAGCGCAGGTTTGTTGGTCACAGCGTCGTAGGTGTCGGCGCGGGCGTCCAGGTTGAACTGGATGTCAATCGTGGTGGTTTGGGTCGGGGCATTGCTGGTGCTGGTGTCGACCATCAGCGGGCCGAGGGACTGGCCGCCGGTGTTGTAATTGATGCCGTACAGTTTCTCGCCGTTGTTGTTGACGATATAACCCTCGTTGTCGAGCTTGAAGATGCCGGAGCGGCTGTACAGCGATGGTTTGTCCTTCTCTTGACCCGCGGCGTTGAAGGGGATCAGCGGGAAAAAGCCGTCGCCGTTGATCGCCAGGTCCAGCGTGTTGCCGGTCACGGAAATATTGCCCTGCGAGAACTCCTGCGACACGGCGGAAATTTCCACGCCGATGCCGGCTTGGGCGCCGCCGCCGCCGGCACCAATGGTGGAGGCGATCACTTCGGCAAATTCGGTCCGGGATTTCTTGGCGCCGGCGGTGCCGGCGTTGGCGATGTTGTTGCCGATGACGTCAAGGTTCTTGCTGGCGGCGTTGAGGCCGGAGAGGCCGGTTTGGAAAGCCATGATTTAGGTTCCTTTGCGAAAGATGTCGGTCTGAAGAATGAGGGGGGACGGTAGGGGTGGTATCAGTAGATGGCAGCGACGTCGGTGTAGGAGACACTCTTGCCGTTGGCAAGGTTCAGCTTCAGCAAGCCGCTCTCGTTGCTGACCGACTCGATGGTTTCGACCGACATCGGCGAGGCCGGTACGCTCTTGCCGCCTACGCTGGCCTTGACGGCGATCTTGACAGTCTGGCCCGTGTAAGCCGAGGCGTCCCAGGTGAATTCGTGACGGCCCGCATCCTTGGCCCCCAGGTTGAAGGTGTCAATCACCTGGCCGCCCGGCGACTGGACTTCCACGGTCACGGTGTCGGCGCTGGCGCCGACGTCCACCGCGCCGGCGGCCACGCCGTTGCTGATGCTCAAGGTGTTGCCGGCCATCAGCACGTTGTGGCCGACCATGGACGCACTCTGCAAAATCTGCGTTGAGAGCAACTGCGAAACCATGCTGGACATGGTCTCGTTGAGCTTGTTGATGCCGGTGACCGTGTTGATCTGCGCCATCTGGCTGGTCATCTGCGCGTTGTCCATCGGGTTCATCGGATCCTGGTTGTTCAATTGCGCAACGAGCAATTTGAGGAACCGGTCCTGGGCGGCCGTCGCGTCGCTCACGGTGCCCGAGCCGCTGGTCAGGCTGTTGAGGCCAGCCGTGCTGTTGCTCACGGAAGAGGTGGTGGTCATGGTCTGGGTCCTTCTGGCTTATTGGCCAAGTTGGAGGGTTTTGAGCAGCAGCGTCTTGGCTGTGTTCATGACCTCGACGTTGTTCTGGTAGGAGCGGGAGGCGGAAATCATGTTGACCATTTCCTCGACCGGATTGACGTTGGATTGCGTGATGAACCCTTCGGCATCAGCCATGGGGTGGCTCGGGTTGTGCGTGCGCTTGCCGGGCTCCTGGTTTTCGCTGATCGTGCTGACCTTGACGCCGGCGGAGGCCTGGGAGTCCATCAGCACGGTTTCGAAGACGACCTGGCGGCCTTTGTAGATCTTGCCGTCCGGGCCGGCCACGGCATCGGCGTTGGCCAGATTGCTGGCCACCACGTTGAGCCGCTGCGACTGCGCACTGACGGCGCTGCCGGAGACGCCAAAGATGGAAAACATGGACATGGTGAGTCTCCTCGGGTCCGGTTAGAAGTTACTGGCCCTGGATCGCGCTCAAGATTGTCTTGGCGTGGCCGTTAATGAAACGAAGGGTGGACTCGTAACGCACGGCGTTGTCCACAAAATTGCTGCGCTCGCGGTCGAGGTCGACGCTGTTGCCGTCCATGCTGGGCTGGGTTTGAGGGGCATAAGCCAGCGGGTTGCCGCCGAGTTCGCCCGTGCTGCTGGCCAGCGGGATGTGCTTGCTGCTGGAGGTGCTGTTGCCCATGCGGGCGGCCGCGGGCGATACGCTGTTGCCGGTGGCATTGACCATCGCTTCGCGGAAATTCACATCCCGCGCGACGTAACCGGGCGTGTCGGCATTGGCGATGTTGCTCGCGATGACGCGCTGGCGCTCGGCGCGCACAACCAGGGCCTTCGAATGGAAGTCCAGACTGTTGGTCATTTGTGCAAACATGAATTACCTCAGCTTTCGGTCTTGGGACGCCACAGGCAACGCCCGGGCTTCCGATGTGAGGCAATTATGGAAATAACTTTAATTTTCGAGTCTCCGAAATGAGGGGAAAACACCCTGTATTTGCGTGATTCGTGGCGGGTTCCTGTCCGTATAGTTGCCAGCGTGGGGAAGGAGCCAATGCCCTCCCCGGGCCCGGTATTCGGAAAGGATTCCCGTCATGTATGGAAAAGTGGATCAGGCATTGTGGTTGCGCCCGCTGCGGGTTGTCTTGTTCGGGGTGCTTGCATTCCTGACATCTGCGGTCGCCCAGGCGCAGTCCCTGGAGGCGGAACCCGAATATCTCGGCGCCACCCGTCACTGGCTGGATCAGGCCGTGGCCGGCATCCAGTCATCCGGGGCCGTGCCGTTGCGTATGGAGGTGGCGGTCGGTTCGCTCGATAGCCGGCTGCGCCTGGCCAGCTGCTCCCGGGTCGAACCTTACATTCCGGTTGGTACCCGCCTGTGGGGAAGGACCCGGCTGGGTTTGCGCTGCGTTGAAGGTTTAGGCAAGTGGAATGTGTTCCTGCCCGTCACCATCAAGGCGATGGGCCGTGCTTGGGTGATGCGACGGGATGTGGTTCCCGGTGCCGTGCTGGGCGAAGCGGACGTGATGGAAGCCGAGGTCGACTGGGCGGAGCAGCCCAGCCCGATCATTGCGGATCCGGCGCAATGGGTGGGCCAGGTGGCCGTGCGAAATTTGATGACCGGCCAGGCCTTGCGCCAGAACATGGTGCGTCCGGCCCAGGTCTTCCAGGCCGGCGCGCAGGTCCGCATCGTGGCGCAAGGGACGGGCTATCAGATCCATTCCGATGGCCAGGCGGTGTCGCCCGGTGTTGTCGGGCAACTGGCCAGGGTCCGCATGGACAATGGCCGCGTGATGTCGGGCATGGTACTGGATGCCCGGACAGTGAAATTGGAGATGTAGGACAGGTTTTACCGAAAGGGTGCAGAAAAACCTAAAGTAAGTCATGATCTTGCCGATACCAATCGTACAAGGCTACTTCCATGGTAGTTCTGGAGAACGCGATGAAAATAGGTCAACCATCAGATTTGCCAATTGCACCGACGTCCCCGGCGACGTCGGGCGCAGCTTCTGCACCCGCCAAAGCGGCGTCCCAGGGCGCCGCTGCCACGGCAACGCACAATGCCAGCTCTGCAGGCGTGTCGGTCACGGTCTCTGCGCAAGTGCGCACGTTGGCGCAAGCCGACCGGGCCGAGTCCGCCGAAGTGGACATGGACAAGGTGAATGCCGTTCGCAGTGAGATCGAGCAGGGAACCTACGTGGTCAACCCCGAAGTCATTGCCGACAAATTGTTGGCCAATGCCAAGGAAATGCTTGATCGCACCCGAAGCTGATTTTTCGTTTTGAGGGTTGCGTGCCATGTTGTCAGCAGAAATTGAGAAGCAGTTGTCCGGAATCGAGCAGCAGTGCGAGGCGCTGGCGGTCGCGATCGACAATGGCGATCCGGTTTCTCTGGAGGCTGTCAGCACCCATTTGAGGCAGGCGGCCGTCGATCTTTCCCGTTCGCAGGGTGTTTCCGCTCTCGATGCGCAAGCCGTGCAGGAGTTCAAGACGCGCCTGCAGAAGATTGCCGGCAGCGTCGGGATACAGCGAGGCGGGTTGGCGCGCCATGCGGCGGTTGTGGAACGTGGCCTGCACGCCATGGTGCCGGCGACACGCGAATCGACGTATGGCCAGGCGGCTGGACCTTATGGGTCCGCGACGCGGCAAAGCGGCGCTTTCAAACTGCTCTCCGCCTGAGTGCTGCTGCCGGGCCTGTTTGAGGGCCGAGCGGCCGATCCCGGAAGATCCAAAAGAAACGGGGCTGCAATCGCAGCCCCGTTTCTTTTGGTGTATTTCTTCAGTGTGCCCGCATCTTGGCGCGCAAGCGGGCGATGGACTGACTGTGCAGCTGGCAAACGCGCGATTCGGTAATACTCAGGACCGCCGCGATTTCCTTGAGGTTCATGTCCTTTTCGTAGTACATGCTCATGATGTACTGCTCCCGTTCGGGGAGGCCCTTGATGGCTTCGACCAGGGATTGGCGTATGCGCTGGTCGCGCAGCAGTTCCATCGGATTGGCGTCGGTATCGACCATGTGGCGGTCGAGAAAGCTGTCTTCGCCTTCACCACCGGTCATGTCCTCAAGATACACCAGCTGGGTGCCCTGTACTTTGCCCAGCAGGGTCTGGTAGTCGTTGAGGCTCATGCCCATCTCGGCTGCGATCTCGGATTCGCTCGGGCTTCTGCCCAGTCGGTGCTCCAGACGGCGCAGCGCGATCTCGATATCTTTCTGGCTCTTGCGCGAGCCGCGTGACATCCAGTCGTTCTCACGCAACTCATCGATCATGGCGCCGCGGATACGCTGGGTCGCGAAGGTCTCGAACTGGACGCCCTGGGTGGCTTCGTAGCGCGTCAAGGCTTCGGACAAGCCAATCAGGCCGACCTGGATCAGGTCGTCAACTTCCACACTGGGGGGGAGCTTGGCCATCATGTGATGGGCCAGGCGGCGCACCAGGGGAGAATACTGCCGGATCAGGGCATTACGGTCGAGTTGACCTTTGGCGGTGTACATCAATGACTCCTCTTCCCGCTGTCATTGTCGTTCATGGCACGGTGCCAGTTTGAGTCCGGCCGGCACGGCATGCCACTTTCCAGCAGGCGCAGGGCCAACCGGTTGACGTCGCGCGGTGCATCCTCATCGGCTTGCTGCATATCCACGCTCAGAGTGGTGATCTGCCGGCCCAGAAAGTTCATGGCGCAACCCTGCAGGCTCTTGTTCATGTTGCGGCCGCTGGCCAGGCTGCGTTGGTCGGAGGCGTCCACCATGGAGACAATGGTAGGCTGAAGCCGGCCATTGAGCAACAGCTGCTTCAAGGCCTGATAGGCGGTCAGCACCGAGCGTTCGTTGGTGGATATCGCCAACAGGGGCTCGATGCGGCTGTCCGGCAGGCCGGTTGTCAGCAGGTCGACATTCGCATACAGCAACACGACGTCGTAATTCTGGAACAGGTGTTCGAGCTCATCAAAGGGCGTGACACCGCTAGTCTGCTGCGATGCTGCGCACAGTTGCTGCAGACCGAGGGCGGCAGGATAAATGGACCAGACCGTGTCCGTTGCTTCGTGCGGCATATCCTCCGGCCGGCTGTTCGGATTGAGCAATTGTTGCAGACCGGGATTGGCCTGGGACTCGGCCTGCGTGGCGTCGAGCACGACCACGGGGTAGCCCAAGTCAGTCCACGCGGCGCACAGGCTCCACAGCAAGGGAAGCTCGCTGGGCCGGTCGTCATGGCTGGCCATCACGACCAGACGGGGCGACGCCTGGACGCTGAAGCCCTGCAGGCCGGCGCCCTGGGTGGCACACGCGTCAAGCATGGAGGGATCCTTGCGACGGACCGGCAGGCTGGCTGAAGATGAAGCCCAGGTCAGATTCCTGCGCATCGAAGGCGGATTTGATCGGCGTGCGCATGGACAGGCGGACCAGCTTGGACGCATCGGCGGATTCCCAGTCTTCGGGAACACGCTGGCCGGTGGTGACGCCGCGCAGAACCAGCTGGTGCCGGATGGCGGCATCGAGAGCGGGCCCGAGCTTGACGGCTTCGTCGATCTTGGAGAGCACGGCCTGTTGCACCCCGGTCGAGCGGAAGGACGACACGACTTCGTCCAGCGTTTCACCCTGGCCGCCGGCATTGAGTACCAGCAGGCGGTTGACGCCCGGCAGATCGAGCACATCGAGCAATTCGCGCTTGCGCGGGTCGCGCGGGGCGACGCCCGAGGTGTCGATCAGGATCATTTTCTTGTTGGACAGCAGGTTCAGCAGATCCTGCAGTGCGGCCTGGTCATGGGCCAGGTGCGCGACCACGCCCAGCATGCGGCCATAGGTGCGCAGCTGCTCATGGGCGCCGATGCGGTAGGTGTCCAGGGTGATCAGGCCGACGCTGGCCGGGCCATGCAGCCGGGCACACAGGCCGGCCAGCTTGGCGGTGGTCGTGGTCTTGCCGACGCCGGTGGCGCCGACCAGGGCGTAGATGCCGCCTTCTTCCGGCAGGGTGCTGGCGCCGGCATCGGTTTTGAGATTGCGCTCCAGCACGTCCGTGACCCAGCGGACCGATTCGGCCGCTTCCAGGCTGTCCGGCAGTTTCTCCAGCATGGCACGTGCCAGGGCGGGCGAATAGCCGGCCCGGATGAGCTTGAGCATCAGGTTCGACTGGATCGGGTTCTGCTTGGCTTGACCAAGCCAGGCCAGGGTATTGAAACGTTCCTCGATCAACTCCTTCATGGCCTGCAGTTCGTCGACGATGCCTTTGGGCATTTGCGCCGGTTGGACTGCCGCCTTGGGTGCGCTGGGCGCAGGCGTGGATTTGACGATGGCGGGGGCTTCCGTGCGGGCGGCGTCCAGGCCTTCGTGCAGGCGCGAGGCAGCCGGGGCGGCCGTTTCCTGCGGAATGACCTTGAGCGAGTCGTGCCGGCGGCGCAGCATGCGCTCACGCACATAGTCCTGGAACGAGAGCGTGCTCATTGCCAGCTGCTCGGCATCTTCTTCCACCTGAGCCTGGGAGCTCGGCGATGCGCTCTTCAAAGGTTTGGATGCCGCGGCCATGGGCTTCGACACCGTGTCGGGCTTGGCGGCCGCTGCTTGCGGCTGGTCCAGCTCCGTGAGGGCGTCCTCGGCGGTGGCCAGAACCTCGACCCCGGTGGCGGTCGGTCGGTTCGAGAGGATCAGGGTTCCTTCGCCAAAAGCCATGCGTGCCTTGGCGAGCGCTTCGCGAGAGGTCGGGGCGAGAAAGCGTTGAATATTCATGATGATGCGCCTCTGAGGATCGGGCCGATACGGATGGTGTGGGTTTCAGGAATCTCGCTGTGCGCCAGTACCTGCAGGCGGGGCGCGACGCGGCGCACGAGCCGTGCGATGGCATTGCGGATGGCATCCGGCACCAGCAGGCAGGCCGGGACGCCGATTTCTTCCTGTTTGAGCGCGACTTCGGCGGCGGTGCGGCTGAGCATGTCGGCCACACCGGGGTCGAGCGCCGGGCCGCTGGCATTGCCCAGCGCCTGCACCAACAGGCGCTCCAGCGGCGGATCGATGGCAATGACATTGAGTTCGCGCGAAGGGCCGTAAATCTGTTGCACGATGGCCGGGGACAGCGCCACCCGCACGCGGCGGGCCAGTTCGGCCGGATCAGTGGTGGCGTTGGCGTGCTCGGCAATCGATTCGATGATGGTCCGGATGTCGCGGATGTGAACCGACTCCTCCAGCAGCAGCTGCAGGATTTTCTGGAAGACGGCAATCGACACCATTTTGGGAACCACTTCTTCGATCAGTTTCGGCGCCAGTTTGCTGACATGCTCCACCAGTTGCTGGGTTTCCGTGCGGCTCAGCAACTTGGCCGCGTGGACTTGCATCAAGTGTGACAAATGCGTGGCCATCACAGTCTCGGAATCAACCACGGTAAAGCCGGCCATTTGCGCCGCTTCCCGCTGTCGTTCGTCGATCCAGTGTGCGGGCAGGCCGAAGGCCGGGTCGGTGGTGGCGGTGCCGAGAAGCGGTGTGGTGATGCCGCCCGGATTGATGGCCAGGTACATGCCGGGGAAGGCTTCGCTCTCGCCCACGATCACACCGCGCAGCGTGATGCGGTAGCCGCTGGGCTTGAGTTCAAGGTTGTCACGCACATGCACCGGGGGCGGCAGGAAGCCCACTTCCTGCGCGAACTTGCGGCGTACGCCCTTGATGCGGGTCAGCAGGTCGCCCTGGCGGTTCTTGTCGACCAGCGTGATGAGGCGATAGCCGAGTTCCAGACCCAGCTGGTCCACCGGCTGAAGATCGTCCCAGCTGGCTTCGCCGTCCGGCGAGACAAGTGGCTTCTCCTCTTGCGGCTCGGGCTCTGGCGGCTTGTTTGCCAGCACCCAGGACACGTAGCCGAGGAGGGCGGCAATGGTCAGGAACACCAGGTGCGGCATGCCGGGGATGACACCCAGGATGCCCATGATGGTGGCGGTGATGCCCAGCACGCGCGGCGAGACGAACATCTGATGCATGATCTGGCGCCCGAGGTCGTGCTCCTTGCCGACGCGCGACACCACCATGGCGGCGGCGACGGAGATCAGCAAACCCGGGATCTGCGCCACCAGGGCGTCACCGACCGCGAGCAGGATGTAGCTGTCGGCGGCCTGGCCAATGCTCAGGCCGTGCTGGGCCATGCCGACGATGAGGCCGCCGATGATGTTGATGAACAGGATCAGGATGCCGGCAACGGCATCGCCGCGTACGAACTTGGAGGCGCCGTCCATCGAGCCGAAGAAATCGGCTTCTTCCGCCACTTCGGCACGCCGGCGCTTGGCTTCCTTTTCGTCGATGGTGCCGGCGCTGAGGTCGGCGTCGACCGCCATCTGTTTGCCAGGCATGGCGTCCAGCGCAAAGCGGGCCGAGACCTCGGCAATACGTTCAGCACCTTTGGTCACCACCACGAAGTTGATGACCACCAGAATGGCGAACACGATCAGACCGACCGCAAAGTTGCCGCCGATCAGGAAGTGGCCGAAGGCCTCGATCACGGCACCTGCCGCGCCGGCGCCGGTATGGCCTTCCAGCAGTACCACCCGGGTGGAGGCCACGTTGAGCGACAGGCGCATCAAGGTGGTCAGCAACAGGACCGAAGGAAAGGCGGCAAAGTCCAGCGGTCGCAGCATGTAGGCCGCGACCATCATCACCATCAGGGCGACGGAGATGTTGATGGTGAAAAACACGTCGAGCAGCCAGGCCGGCAGCGGCAGGACCATCATGGCCAGGATGGCCACGACCAGCATGGGGGCAGCGACGCCCTGCAGCATCGTCGCGTTGCTGCCAAACCATTGCTGCAGTGTTTTGAGTGGCTGGTTCATGGTGCGGAGGCGGTCTCGGCTTGTTTGACCAGAGGGTCAAGTTCGGGTGGAACGAAGGGCTCAGGCACTTCATCCGGCATGGGGCCTTCTCCGCGCATGGCGGCTTTGAGGCGGTAAACATAGGCCAGCACCTGCGCAACGGCGGCGTACAGGGTGGCGGGAATGTTTTCATCCAGTTCGGCGTTGGCATACAAGGCGCGCGCCAGCGGTGGCGACTGCAGCACCGGGATGTCGTGGGCCTTGGCGATGTCGCGGATCTTCATGGCCAGCAGATCCGCGCCCTTGGAGATGACGCGTGGCGCCCCCATGGTCGCCTCGTCGTACTGGATGGCGACGGCATAGTGGGTCGGGTTCATGACCACGAAATCGGCCTTGGGGACGGCGCGAATGCTGCCGCGCTGGGCCAGCTCCCGCTGCTTGGCGCGCATTTTTCCCTTCATTTGCGGGTTGCCGTCAGACTCCTTGTGCTCGTCCTTCATTTCCTGGCGCGACATCTTGAGTTCCGACTTGTGCAGGAAATTCTGCAGCGGCAGGTCGATCATGGCCAACACCAGGATCACCAGCAGCAGCAGGCCCATGCCGGTGGTCAGCCAGTCCATCAGGTGGCGTAAAGCGGATACCGAGGGTTGCAGAACAAGCGCGGCAATGTTGTCAATGCTGGATTTCAGGAAGACGGTCGCGATCGCGATCAAGACCACCGAGACAAGCGTCATCTTCGCGATTTCTGCCAGCTTCTTCTTGGAGAACAGGCCTGAAATGCCTTTGAGAGGGCTGAGCCGGCTCAAATCGGGCATGACGGGCTTGAGGCTGGCAACCCAACCGCCGGCGGCGACCGCGCTGAGGATGACGGCGACAATGATGAAGGCGGCAAATCCGATGCTGCCCAGCAGGCCTGTCAGTGCCATGTCCTGCAGGCGACCGAGCATGGTGCCTGGTTGCAGGATGGTGGCGGCGTCGAAAGACAGCTGTTGACTGAGGGCCAGCTTGAGGTGATTGAACAGAAGGGGCGACAGCGACATGACGACCGCAGCGCCAACACCCAGCACGGCCAGATGCGTCAGGGCCGTTGAGCGCGCGACCTGCCCCTCGGAGCGGGCTTTCTGAAGCTTGCGTTCCGAGGCGGGAAGATTGCGATCCTGACTGCTGGATTCCATGATGGCGGGACGGTTAAGTTCCCACCATTGTCGTTAACGACCCGGCAAACTAAAGGGCAAAAAGAGGGGGTTTGGCCGGCTACTTTTCATTCGGGCGCCGGCCCGTCCCGTAAGGGTCAGAAACCAAGGCTGGCGAGCAGGTCGTCTACTTCGGACTGGCTGGTCACCACCTCGGGGTTGCCTTCGGGGTTGACGACGGGGCCCTGCAGGACCGGGTGGCCGTCGACGGAGGGCGTCGGGGCCGGTTTGGCGACCAGGGTATGGGGCGGGGCGGTCTGGATGAGCAGTCCGACCAGCTGGTCCTCGATGGTCGTTGCCAGGTTGACGACGCGGGCAATCACCTGGCCCGTGAGGTCGTGGAAATCCTGTGCCATCATGATTTCGGTCAGATGCTGGTCAATCTCCTTGCTGGACTGCTCCATGTCCGTCAGGAAGTTCATGATGTGTCCTTTGGCCACGGCCGCAACCGGATCCTGGATCATCAATGCCTTGACACGGTGGGTCTCGGAGGCGATGTGGTCGTGCTGATTCTTGGCCTGATCAACCCGGTTCAGGACTTTTTCAGCGGCCTCGCCAGTCAGTTTGGCGATATAGGACAGGCGGCTCTTGGCGTCCGGCAACTCCTCGGCACTGCCGCGGAGTTTTTCTGCCATCCCCAACTCGCGCAGCGTATCGTGCAACTGGCGCGTCAACTGACCGATCTTGTGATGGACATCAGTGCTTTCCGCCTCGCCGGCGCCTGGGGTGGAGTCGCTGATTTCCATGGTTACTGCAGCCCCGTCTTCTTGAGGATGTGGATCAGTTTGTCTTCCAGGGTCGCCTTGGTGAATGGCTTGACGATATAACCCGCCGCGCCTTGCTGGGCGGCCAGCACGATGTCTTCTTTTCGAGCCTCGGCCGTCACCATGAGCACCGGAATGTGCTTGAGCTTCTCATCCTTCTTGATCTCGGCCAGCAACTGAAAACCGTTCATGTTCGGCATGTTGATGTCGCTGACGACGAAGTCGAAGCTGCTGTTGCGTAATTTCTGCAAGGCAACAACGCCGTCTTCGGCCTCATCGGCCTCACTGAACCCGCTCTCCTTGAGCAGGTTGCGGACGATGCGCCGCATGGTGGAAAAATCGTCAACGACTAGAAAACGGAGCGGATTGGCCATAAGTGACCCTTTCAGTGGCTTGTTAGCCAGATTATCGCAAGGAAGCGTGGATTCATGATGTCCGGGTTTTCCTATCGGGAGGCTGTTTCCCCGGCATCGGTGCTGGTGGAGGATGATACCGGCGTGCGGCTGGCGCCCAGCAGGCGTTCTTCGGCTTCGCGGGTCATCACAATGATACTGATTCGGCGGTTGATTGGGCTGAGCGGATTGTCCGGCTCCAGCAGGACGCTGGACGCCAGGCCGACGACGCGCGCCACCTTGTCCTCGGGCATGCCGGCCGCGATCAACTCCCGGCGCGAGGCATTGGCACGGTCGGCCGACAGTTCCCAGTTGCTGTAGCCGCGTTCGCCGCTGCCATAGGGCGCCCGGTCGGTGTGCCCGTCAAGGCTGATCTTGTTGTCGACTCCGCTGAGCGCGGCCCCGATTTCCCTCAGGATGTCGCGCATGTACGGCTTAACCACGGCGCTGCCGGTGTCGAACATCGGGCGTTTCTGGTCATCGACAATCTGGATCTGTAATCCGTCAGGCGTTGTTTGCAGCCGAATCTGGGAGCTGAACTCGGCCAACCTGGGGCTGTTGGAGATCACGCCGCTGATCTTGGCGCTCAGGGCCGCCATCTTCTTGGCGTCCTGCTTGGCGGCCTCGGCGCGCATGGCTTCCATATCCTTTTTTCTCTGCCCCAGTTCCTTGCTGTCGCCCTGGCGGGCTTGACCGGCGATTTGCGTCAAGTTGGCGCCGCCGCCAGGCAGGATGGTGTTACTGGCACCGGTGCCGCTGCCGCCAGCCATGGCGACCTTCAACGGGGCGCTGAAAAAATCAGCAATGCCTTTCTTGTCGCCCTCGGTGGTGGATCCAAGCAGCCACATCAGGAGAAAGAACGCCATCATGGCGGTCACGAAGTCGGCGTAGGCAATTTTCCAGGCGCCGCCATGGACGGCATGGCCGCCCTTCTTGACCTTTTTGACGATGATGGGTTGGAGTTTCTTGGCGTCGGAAGCCATGTCAGTCTTCCTCAGCCTTATTTCTTGCCGCGGACATGGCTTTCAAGTTCCAGGAAGGTCGGGCGCTCTGTCGAGAACAGCACTTTGCGTCCGAATTCAATGGCCGTCGCCGGGTTGTAGCCCTGCATGCTGGCGAGCAGGGTGGTTTTGATGCATTCGAGCTCCTTGGAGGCGTCAGCCGCTTTCTGCTCAAGCAGGCCACCCAGCGGCTCCACGACGGCATAGGCCAGCAGAATGCCCAGGAAGGTGCCGACCAGTGCCGAAGCGATCATGCCGCCCAGCACAGCCGGGGGTTGGCCCACCGAACCCATGGTGTTGACCACGCCCAGCACGGCCGCCACGATACCGAAGGCCGGCAATGCGCCTGCCAGCCGGGCCAGGGCCGCCACCGGTGCGTGGGCTTCCTGGTGGTGGGTGTCGATCTCGCTGTCCATGAGCGATTCAATTTCGTGGGCATTGAGGTTGCCCGAGACCATCATGCGCAGGTAGTCGGTCATGAACTCGACGACATGATGGTCGCTGCCCACGGCAGGATATTTCTGGAAGATGGGAGACTCGTGGGGATTCTCGACGTCCTTCTCGATGGCCATCAGGCCTTCCTTGCGGGCTTTTTGCAGGATGTCGTAAAGCAACGCCATGAGCTCCATGTAGCGTTCTTTGGTATAGATGGAACTCTTGAGGGCCTGCGGCAACAAGGCGATCGTGGCCTTGAGCACTTTGGGCTGGTTGTTCACGGCAAAGGCACCCAATGCGCCGCCGAAGATCGTGATCATTTCGAACGGCAGGGCGGTCAGGAGCACGCTGATGTTGCCGCCGTGAAAGACATAGACGCCGAAGATGCACCCCATGGCGACGACATAACCGATGATGACTCTCATGTTTGTGCGGTGTCAAAGTTGGAGGTTGCTGCTGAAGCGCGGGGGCCGAACGGGTAAGACAGATCGGATCATTCTAGGGGATCGATCTGCGCGCCAAAACGGGAAAAGGGCCCCAAAGAGCCCTTTTTTGACGTTTTTCCAGCCGATGCCGGTGACGCTCAGTGGAGCAGGATGCCGCCGGCGGCTGAACTCTTGCCGGCCCGTGCCGGAGGCGAGCACAGCCCGCACTCGAAATGGCGAGAATTCTCGTACGGCTCGGTCACGAAGTGGCCGCCGCACTTGGAGCAGCACGTCATGCCCAGCATGTTGTTGTCGATGAACTTGACCAGGCGCCAGGCGCGGGTCAGGGACAGAATGGGTTCCATGGCGCAAGAGGTGATCTGCTCGCTGTAGAGCTTGTACGCCTTCATGATGGCGTCGATGTCCTCCAGCGCGCTGACCTTGGTCAGGTACTCGTAGATGTTGAGGAACAGCGAGGAGTGGATGTTGGGCTGCCAGGTCAGGAACCAGTCGGTCGAGAAGGGCAGCTGGCCCTTGGAGGGGGAGCGGCCGGCCACTTCCTTGTAGAGACGCAACAGGCGCTCATAGGACAGATTGGTTTCGCTTTCCAGGACTTGCAGGCGGGCGCCGAGCTGGATCAGGGCAACGGCCCGTTCAATTTCACGGGATTCGTTGAGGACGCTTTTGGTCGTGGCCATGTCGGGGCTCCTCAGATGGACTCGGCGAAGCGGCCGGACATCAGGATGCTGGCGTGCAGCTTGGTGGTGGCGTCGTTGTCGACCTTGCGCGTGGTGTGGTTGGTCAGCAGGTTCCAGACCACCTCGTCATCCATGCGGAAGCGGCACAGCAACATGTTGCCGGAGGCGATTTTCGAAATCTGCACCGGGGACAGGGCGGCGATCAGATCGGCCGATTCTTCCGCAATACCCAGGCGGAACAGAGCCTCCGCCTTGTCCTTGCGGATCAGGCTTTGCGCCAGCATCAGGTAAGTCAGATTGGCTTCGCGGATTTCAGCGGTCAGTTGCTCGTCGGTCATGTTCGGCTCCTAGGTGTCGGGTCCTGCTGGATCCCGTTTAAGTCAATTCTGGAGTGCTGCCAAAGAAACTTGAATCGGCGCGCGCCTGTTTGTCTTGTCAGGCCAGCGCGCCGCCGCTGTAGGTGAAATTCCTACACGGAATCAGGGGTGTGAGTGAATTGGCGATCGAAACATGGCTTATTTCCTCGCTTGCCGCCCCTTGTGGCTGCCTAAACTCATGTATATCTATTCGTCATGAAATTAAAGAAATGACAGCCACGAACCAAACTCAAGCGGCAACTTCGGGCGCACCGGGTGTGCTTGAGGCCGAGAAGCTCTTTCAAAAAGGCCGTTTTCTGGAAGCGCTCGAGATTCATATCGCCACGATGGCCCGCAATCCGAAGGATGTGCGGGCCTGGATTGGGGTCGGCATGGTCATGGTGAGAACCCTGCAGTGGGAGCAGGCTGCCGAAACCTTCACGTTTGTCCTTCGCGAACTGGAACCGGGCAATCCCATCGCGCTTCATGGGCTGTCGGTCGCGATGCATCATCTGGGCGAGTGGCAGGCGGCCTGCGATCTTGCGGACATGTCGTGTGCGCATGCGCCGCATGACTGGCGACTTGATTTGTGGCGCGTCGTGGTCCATGCGAACATGGAGAGGGATCCTGCGCGTACCTTGGAGCTGTTTCGGCAGTGGGGTGGCAAGTTTGCCGATCCGCTGACGGCGCAAGCAAAGCCGCTGCCGGCTTTGAGCGAGCAACGACGTAATCCCAATCGCCGGTTGAAGGTCGGTTACGTGTCCGGGGATTTGCGCCAGCACTCGGTGGCCTTCTTCATGGAGCCGGTCTTCGCCCACCACAATCCCGCCGAGGTGGAGGTGTTCGTCTATTCCACGGGGGAGCGGGATTCTTTCACGGAAAGAATGGCGGCCCACGTGCCACACTGGTTCGATGTCTTCGAAATGAGTGACGAGGCCTTGTGCGATTTCATCCGGAGTCATGAGATCGACGTGCTTGTGGACCTTTCGGGGAATACCTGGGGCCATCGCCTGCTGGCGTTGGCCAGGCGTGCTGCACCGGTGCAGGTGACGTGGATCGGCTGCGCCAACACCCTGGGCATGCGGGCCATGGATTACCGGTTGACGGATTGGACGGTTTCGCCACCCGGGAGCGAGATTTACAACAGCGAAACCCTGTTCAGACTGGACGCTGTTGCCAGCTACGCACCGCCGCTGTCGGCACCGTTGAGTCTGGAGCCGCCGATGCTGATGCACGGGCATCCGACGCTGATTTCACTGAACAACTCGAAAAAAGTCACCAATGAAATGCTCCAGCTTTGGCGGGAGATCCTTGAGAAACGGCCCGATGCACATCTTGTGCTGATGACGCAGGAAATCAACCAGGAGAAAGCGGTCAAGCAGATGCAGCCCAGGTTGGAGAAACTCGGTTTCCCGCTTGACCGTGTGATCATCTCCAAACAACTGCCGCTGGACGATTTCATGACGTTGGGGGGGCTTGCCGACATCGCGCTCGACACCTTCCCGATATCCGGGGGGACCACGACCCTCCATTCCTTATGGATGGGCTTGCCGATTGTGACGCTGGAAGGCCACAACGAAAGTTCGCAGGTCAGCGCCACGATGTTGCGGGGACTGGGTTATGACGAATGGATCGTCACCGACGAGAAAGCTTACGTCGACAAAGTCCTGGGCCTGATGGAGGATGTCGACGGCCTGCGCGAACATCGGCGCACCGCACGGGCGCGCCTGCAGGCCAGTCACTGGATGGCCTATTCGGTGCGGACGGCGGAACTGGAGCGGGCATTCAAATTGATGTGGATCAACCATCTGCTGGGGGAGCGCCGCTATCTCCATTCCCGTCATGAGGTGCACAACGCAATCGAGAGCTTGCCCAATGGAGCGCGCAACGGATGAACACCGGACACCCAGAACGTGCGACCCTGGTCTTTCCCGCCACGCACCAGGCGGGTCGGAATTATGTCGAGGCGGCCCGTGATCGGAGCGAGACGGTCGTGGCAGCCTCCTCCGTGGCCGATGCTGATTTTTCGCGGGATCACGGGGAGTTGCTGCTGTTGCCCTACGTGCACGAACCGATTTTCCCCGCTTGTTTCCTCGAATTGCTGAAAAACCGGAACATCACCAGGATTCATGCGCCGGTGGCGGTGGTCTATTCCTGGCTTGAGCGTTTCATTTCCGATCACAACATTGAGGTGGAGCTGATCGGGGCGTCGCCTGTTCGCCAGGAAATGGCACGTTTTGACAAACTGGCCGAGAAGGTGGGTCGCTACCGAAACTTTGTGGAGGTGTGTGCCGGGCCGGGCGAGGGGCGGAGCGATCTTGACATGGCCGCCATGTTTCGTCTGGCTGACGGTGTCTATGGCGAGTCAAACGACGACAAGATCGCCGCGATGATGGCTGTTTTTGCCAGCGCTCCGAAGGGGGATGTGATCGAGATCGGCTCCCTGGCGGGCAAATCGGCGGCCGTGCTGGCCTTTCTGTCCAGGCGATATCTGACGGGGCCAGTGCTGGCCATCGATCCGTGGCAAGCGGAAGCGGCCATGCAGCATGATTCTTCGCGGACCGTCTGCCTGGATGTGGTGCACGAATGGGATTACGAAAAACTGCACCAGAATTTTGTTGTCAATCTCATGCCGGTGGGGTTGGGGAACTTCAACTACATGCGCCAGGCATCGGAGCTGGCCTTTGAGCAGTTTTGCCGTGACCGGGTCGTCCGGACACCGGAGTTCGGTCGCCTGGACTACTCAGGACAGATTGCCGTCATCCATATCGACGGGAATCACGACCATGCCATGGTGAAGCGCGATTGTGACCTGTGGCTGCAACTGATGCGGCCGGATGGCTGGCTGATTCTGGATGACTATCTGTGGGCGCATGGGGATGGGCCTTACCGCGTGGGCAATGACCTGCTGGCCCGGCGCGGGCAGAATGTCGAACGGGCCTTCGTTTGTGGCAAGGCACTATTTGTCAAGTTCGCAAACTTCAAACAATGAACCGGTATCTCATGGCGTTCAAAAAAATTTTTTCGGAAACGTTCAATCTTCCTGAGGCGGACATCGTGGATGCACTCGTTCTGAGTGAAATCCCCGCCTGGGATTCTCTGGCGCACATGATGCTGATCGTTCGACTGGAGGAAACCTACGGCTTCCAGTTCAGCGGGGATGAGATCGCCGACCTGCAGTCCGTCGGCGATGTGCGGCAGGCCCTCCATGTGCATGGCGTGAACGTATGAATCTTGCCGGATCGAGCGTTTTGGTGACGGGGGGCGGCCGTGGCATCGGCCGCTTTCTGGTGGATCAACTGGTGGCGGCGTCCGCCCGTGTGGCGGTACTTGAGCAGGACGAGGCGCTGTGTGCGGCGTTGCGCACCGCAGGCGCCGGCCGGATCGAAGCCTGGCCTTGCGATGTGACCGATCCGCAGGCTGTGGACGCTACCCTGCAGGCGGTGTTCGAGTCGGGTTTCGAGCCCGGCGTTCTGATCAACAACGCCGGCATCATCCATAGCGAACCTTTGGTCAATCTCCTGTCCCGCACGGACCGGGTTCATTCGCGCGAAGCCTGGCGCCGTGTCATGGCGGCCGATCTGGATTCGGTTTTTTTCGTCACCAGCCGGGTGGTCGAGAGAATGCTGGCTCGCCGAACCATGGGCGTGGTCATCTCCATCAGTTCGATTTCCGCGCATGGCAATGCGGGACAGTCGGCGTATTCAGCGGCGAAGGCCGGTGTCAACGCCCTGACCCGCACCTGGGCGAAAGAACTGGGTGCCATGGGTCTGCGCTTTGCCGCCATTGCGCCGGGATTCATCGATACGCCATCCACCCGGCAGGCGTTGAGCGAGCCCGTGCTGGATCGCCTGCAGAAGCAGATCCCGTTGCGTCGTCTGGGCACGCTCGAAAGCGTGTACCAGGCGGTGCGTTACGTCATTGAAAACGACTATCTCACGGGGACGGTGCTTGAGGTGGACGGCGGGCTGGTGCTGTAGAGCGGGGACGCGTGGACATCATGGCTTTCGTGTCGAATTTGGCAGTCGCCTGGCAGAAGGTTCTTCTGCAACATGCCGAACGTACCGCACTGCTGTATCCCGAGACGGGCGAACGCATCACCTACGCTAAGCTGGATGCCCTGGCGGAGGGCATCGCCCGGAACCTGTGGGACAGAGGGCTGCGGCCCGGTCAAGTGGTTGCCATGTTTCATGACAAATCACCGGCGGCATTCGCATCCATGCTGGCGTGTCTTCGGCTTGGCGTGATCTATACCAATCTGGATCCGGACAGTCCATGGGAGCGCTTGCGCCGGATTCTGTCCACGTGTCAGCCAAGTCTCATCATCAACGCCTATGGCACGTTGCCTTGTGAGGCCGAGTTGAGTGGGGCGGGTTTTACTTCCGTGCTGTCGCTCCGGGACTTGTCCGGGCCGTCTGCGGCTGTCATCCCAGCCTATGGCATGGTGATCCATGGCGGATCGCCGGCCTACATCATGTTCACTTCCGGTTCCACGGGCACGCCCAAGGGCGCGGTGATGTCCCATGCCAACCTGCTGTGGTTCATCGGCTGGGCCCAGAACCGCTTTGGCATTACGGCGGAGGACGTCCTCACCAATGTCAATCCGATTTACTTCGACAACTCGGTGTTTGACTTCTATTCGGCAGTTTTCTCGGGTGCCACACTCGTGCCGGTCAGCGCGGCCCAGGTTCGTGACCCGCGCGGCCTGGTCCGTCTGGTCGGCGACGCAGGATGTACCCTCTGGTTCTCGGTGCCTTCGTTGCTGATTTATCTGCTGACCACGCGTGCGCTGTCGGCAACGAGTTTCCCGAAGGTACGGAAAATCATTTTCGGAGGCGAGGGATTCCCCAAGACCAAGCTGAAGCAACTTCACGACATGTTGGGCGCGCGTGCAACGCTCGAGAACGTGTACGGACCGACAGAGTGCACCTGTATCTGCTCGGCCTACAGCATTCGCCAGGGGGATTTTGAGGATATGCGGGCCCTTGCCCCGCTGGGCCAGCTGGCGGAAAATTTCGACTACGAAATCCTGCCGCTGGACGAGCGCGATCCGGACTTCGGCGAGTTGTTCCTGCGTGGCCCGCAGGTCGGACTGGGTTATTACAACGATCCGGAGCGGACCGCCCGCTCCTTTGTCCAGAATCCTCGCCACAGCCGTTATGCCGATGTGGGGTATCGCTCGGGGGATCTCGTCAGGCGTGACGCCCGGGGCGTCCTGCATTTCAAGGGGCGTACCGATTTCCAGATCAAGCACATGGGCTACCGGATCGAGCTGGAGGAGATCGAAGCGGCTTTGGGCACCTTTCCTGAGATCCGGGAGTGTGCGGTGGTTTACCAGCAGCTGGGGGATGGTCTGGGCCAGATCCTGGCATGCGTCGCGACCGATGACGCGGGGCTTTCCCCCGAGTCGCTGCGAAAGCGGCTCATGACCATCGTTCCGGCCTACATGGTTCCGCGCCAGGTTCGCATCCTGGATGTGTTGCCGAAGAATGCCAACGGGAAAATCGACCGGAATTCGGTGCTCAGGCTCATGCAGGAGGCTGCAGCAACATGACACGCAATGGCTTGAAGTGGAAAAAACTCGGCAAGATCTTCGATCCGACCGAATTCAGTCTGCCGCATGGGTGCAAGCAGTTTGCCCAGGCGCCCCAGGCGCTGGTGTTCGATGACTTTGTCCGGATTTATTTTTCCACGCGGTCCTGGGACGAGCGGGATGCAAAGTACCTGAGTCATGTCGCGTTTGTCGATATGAAGAAAAATCTGCGCGATGTCATCCGCATCTCCGAGCACACGGTCATCGGGCTGGGGAAGCTCGGGTGCTTCGATGAACACGGGATTTTTCCCATGAATGTCGTCCGACACGGCTCGGCTGTCTACGGCTATACCTCGGGTGTCAACCGGCGGGTTTCCGTGCCTGCCGATGGCGCCATTGGTCTGGCGATCAGTCACGATGACGGTTGGACGTTTCAGCGGCTGGGAGACGGCCCGGTTCTGGCCCCCTCACTGCATGAGCCCTGTATCGTGGTGGACCCGTTTGTCAGAATCTACGGGGATACCTTCCACATGTGGTACGTGTTCGGCATCGGCTGGAAGCAGGCAAGCACCGAAGCCGCTCCTGACCGGGTCTACAAGATCGGACATGCGGTTTCGGGTGACGGTGTCAACTGGGTCAAGGAAGAAGCCCGGCAGATCATCGCCAGCCGCCTGGGGGAGGATGAGTGCCAGGCGTTGCCGACGGTATTCGATCTCGACGGCAGAAGCCACATGTTTTTTTGCTACCGCCAGGCCTCGGACTTCAGGAAGAACCGGGCCAGGGGCTACCGGATCGGACATGCCTATTCCGACAACCTGAAGGATTGGACCCGTCAGGATGACGAGATGGCCATCGACATCACGGAGGGGGCGTGGGACGCCGACATGATGTGCTACCCCCATGTGTTCGAGTGCGACGGCCGGATTTACATGCTCTATAACGGCAATGAGTTCGGCCGTTATGGATTTGGCCTGGCCGTACTGGAATGAAGCCAGGCATGGCAACGACAGATCACGGATGGAGGGGCGGTGAATGAAGCGCGAATCACGACTCGTCGGCATCATGCAGCCTTATTTCTTCCCCTATTTCGAGCAGTTTCGCCTGATTGCGGCCTGTGATTCATGGGTGATTTTTGATACCGCCCAGTTTTCACGCAAGTCCTGGATGACGCGCAACCGGATCCTTAACCGCGACAAAGGATGGTCGTATGTGTCGGTTCCGGTCAAGCATACCGGGCTGGCAACGACCATCCGGAATGCCCTGGTCGATGACGGGCAGGATTGGCGCGCCCGGCTGATGGACAAACTGAAGGTCTATCAGGGAGAGGCGCCGCACTACGCCGTCGTGCGGGAGCTGATCGGGCAGGCCGTGGCGCCTCGGTTCGAAACGATCGCACAGCTGAACACCGCGACGCTGAAAGCGGTCTGCGAGTACCTGGAAATCCGTACACCGATGCTGGTGGCGTCCGACATGGCGCTCGGCATCCCCGAGGACTGCGAGCCGGGGGAGTGGGCGCTTCATATCGCCAAGGGGCTGGGTGCCAGCGAATATCGGAATGCGGCAGGCGGCGTTGCCTTGTTTGATCCCGACCTGTATGCGCGCAACGGCATTGTCCTGAGTTTCCACGAGCATCGCCCCCGACACTACGCCACAGGCCGCCTGGACTTCGTGGACAACCTGTCGGTCATCGACTGGCTCATGTGGAATGATGTCGCCACACTGAAGGCCTGGCTGGCCTGAGTTGGTCTATTGCGGGGTGTGCTGCGTCAGTTCGGCGATGCCGAAGCCCCCGCGGCCGAAGTCGTTGCCACAATAGAACAGCAGAATCCGTCCGTCCAGTGCGATCACCTGGGACGAGCACATCATCTGGGAGTCCCAGCCGACATCCGACGGCCGGATGCCCGCCTGGGTGTCATCACGCTGCCATTCAACCAGGTCGCTGGAGGAGGCGTAGCCGAGTCGATACATCCGGTCCGCGTCGTTACGGAATCCGATCGGCTGGCGATAGGCAAATATGGCGTGCCATTTTCCGTCCAGGTGAAAGGGTAGAAAAATATCCTGGCACTCGTCTTCCGTGTGAGGCGGCAGGATCGGACGACCGTTGCGGGCCCATGAAATGCCGTCGGACGAGGTCGCATGGGCGATCTGGAACACCGATTCGGGGCGGCCCTCATCCAGCAGCCATTTTTTCCCTGTCAGGTACCACATGTGCCATTGCTCGTCGATGATGCGCACGGCCGGACTGTTGGTCAGATACGGTTCGTTCGCAGTCAGTCCAAGGAGCGGGCCCTCGCCCACCCGGGTAAACGTGTTGCCGCCGTCGTGGCTGACCGCCAGGCCGATGCTGACGGTATACGGGACCGAAGACATGCGAGTCCAGCCCGTGTAGTACATGTAGACCAGATCGTCCTTGCGCAGCACACTGCACGGCATGACGCCGAATTCGTCAAATGCACCGGTGTTGCCCAGAGGCATGAGCGGTGAGTCCGAGATGCCGGCGATGCGGTGAAGATCGGCCCGGTCCAGATCGACATAAGCCGGATGGGATACGTACTGGCGATCCCCGCCGCGGAGCGGGCGGCAGGAGATGTAGACCCTCAACACCTTGTCATTCAGGACAAAGGGGGTCGGGCATTGGGCATATTCCCGCATCCATTCGCGGGACTGATCAAGCGTCGGGTTGAAAATGAGGCCCAGTTTCTTCCAGGAAAACATGTGACATCCAGTTCGTGTGACTTGGCGGTTCAGGCCTCGGCCAGAGGGCGTGACCAGGGTGTTGACGGCATTCAGTTTTTCCTGGCGCCGATGGCCGGCATCCGTGTCATCCGGAGAAAGGCATCGCTGTCGAGGCGGAACTTCTCCGTGCCGGGGGCAATGAATACACTGCGTGCCGGGGCACTCTTCAGGACGAGGGAGGCTGCTCCGAGAAAACTGTTTTCTCCGATGCTCAGTTCGCCGGCAATGGTTGCATTCAGACCGACAAATGAGCGGGCACCCAGTTCCATCATGCCGCCCAGCGTGGCGCCGGCCGCAACCCAGCAATGGTCGTGCAGTGTCGAGTGATGGCCGACCAGTACGTTGTTCCACAGGAACACGTTGTTGCCGATCTTCGTGCCCGGTTGAATGCCGACGCCGTCGAGCACCAGGCAGTTCTCCCCGATGTCCAGCCAGGGTCCGTGATCCGCGCGGGGACTCACGTAGTTTGCCAAGGCGTATCCCTTGGCCTTGGCCTGCGCGCATTTGGTCGCCCTGACGAGGTTCAGCTCGTGATAGCCGATGGCAATGAACATGGATGTCGTGTCAGGCGGGAAATGCTTTTCGATCTGTTCAAAGGGGACCACCGGCCGGTCCAGATGCAAGCCGTTGGCAGGAGGGTTCCGGTTCAACCATTCCGCGTCGCAGGTGAAGGCCGCCACCTGGTATTGACCATCACGGACGAAATGATGAAAAGCAACGTCTGCGATCTTGCCAAGTCCGAAAATGACGAGTGATTTCATCGCTTTTGTCCTTCACGTTCAATGGGGGCGCCCCTAGAATGGGTCATTCGAACCATCCTGCCGAGGAGAGATTATGCGTCTGGAGGAAGAGAGTTTTTACGTCGATCCAGTCACCTTGGGGCGCTTGAGTCTGTCTGTCGACAGGCAGGACGGTGTCGAAATTCTTGCCGGCCGTTTGACCAGCACGTCGGGGCACAGCTTCGACATCGTCGATGGTGTCCCCAACTTTGTCTATCCTTTCGAGCTGCCGCCGGCTGACCGCTTCGCTTTGCAACAGTCCGAAGACCGTGTGGAAGCCTATGACCGCTATCTGCCTCTGACTTTCAGTACTTACGGGGAGGATGAGCAGGCCGTGCGTGAGGCGATGGTCGACAAGCTCAACCTCAAGCCCGGTGACGTCGTGCTTGAAACGGGTGCGGGCACGGGGCGTGATTCGGAAATCATCGCGAATCGGCTGGGGCGCGATGGGCGCCTTTACATACAGGACCTGTCCCCTTCTTTTTTACGCAAGAACATTGAGCGCATGCGCGGGGTCGCGGCGCATGTCGAGCCCGCCTTGGCCAATGGTTACTACCTCCCGTTTCCCGACAACAGTTTCGACGCCTGTTATCACTTTGGCGGGATCAATGCCTTTGCCGATATCAAGCGCGCATTCGCCGAGATGGCGCGTGTCACCAAGCCCGGCGGCAAGGTGGTGGTGGGGGACGAAAGCATGCCTCCCTGGCTGCGCCAAACGGAGTTTGGCCGAATTCTGATGAACTCGAACCCGGAATTTGCCTTTGGCCTGCCGCTGGACAAGCTGCCGGTGCAGGCGCGCAAGACGCGGCTCGAATGGGTCATTGGCGGGGTCTTCTACGTCATCGATTTCGTGGTGGGCGAGGGGGAGCCGACGGCCGACTTTGATTTTCCGATTCCTGGTGTCCGCGGCGGCACCCATCGGACGCGTTATGACGGCCAACTGGAGGGGGTGACGCCGGAAGCCAAGCGTCTGGCGCAGGAAGCGCGCGCCAAGTCCGGCAAGAGCATGCATGAGTGGCTGGACGACGTGGTGCGTCAAGCCGCTTTGCGTGACCTGAAGTCCTAGTCGCTGTGCAAATACGAGGTTCAGCCAGATGATGAATGTCCGCATTCCCTTGAACCAGCCTTTCGTGCCGGCAACCTCCGACTTGCTGCCCTATCTGGAGGGCATCTCCGCGCGGGCCCGGCTCACCAATTTCGGCCCTTTGGCGCAAGAGCTCGAGGCCCGGCTGCAGGATCATCTGGGTGTCAGCAACCTGCTGTTGGTATCGAATGGCACTTCTGCGCTGCAGATTGCGCTGCATGCCCTGGGCGTGACGGGGCCGGTGCTGACATCACCTTACACATTCGTGGCGACAGCCAGTGCGGGCGCCTGGATGGGCATGCCGGCCCGTTTTGCGGATGTCCATGCCGATACATTCAATCTGGATGCCAGTGCGGTGCAACGCTCGTTGCAAGAAGAAAAGCCCGGTGCCATCATGCCGGTTCATCTTTTCGGCGCGGCATGCGAGGTCGAACGTTTCGAGGCCATGGCCCGGACTTCGGGCGTTCCCCTGATCTACGACGCCGCGCATTGTTTCGGCATCCGCTACCGTGAGGCCAGCCTGCTCAACTGGGGCGATGCGGCCGTCATGAGCCTGCATGCGACCAAGGTCTATCACGCCGTGGAGGGCGGAGTGATCGTTTTTCATGATCGTGACGCGCTCGAGCGTGCACGCAGAATGATCAATTTCGGCATCTCCCTGGAGGATGGTGTTGTGCACGACACGGGCATCAACGCCAAGCTGAGCGAGTATCACGCGGCTGTCGGTCTATGTGTCCTGAACCGGATCGACGAGATCATTGAGGGGCGGGTCGCGGCAAAGCATGAATACCGGCGATTGCTCGATGGTGTGGCTGGATTCCAGGTGCTCTCCGAACATCAGAATGACAACGGCGGTTACATGCCGGTCGTATTTGAATCAGATGGCCAGGTCAGGCAGGTCCAGCGGACACTCGAACAGGTGGGAATCCAGACGCGGCGCTATTTCTATCCCTGTCTGAACCAGATTGCCGTTTATCAGAACGAGCAGGCGCCAACACCCTGCGCCAGCGACCTTGCTCAGCGGGTCTTGTGCTTGCCGCTTTTCCCCGGCATCAGTCTGGCCGAGGTGGGGCAGGTCTGTTCCGCAGTCAAGAGCGGACTGCAGCAGGTCACGCTGGCAGGTCGATAGGGGCCACGGGCTGGCCGGCGCACCAGCGTTGCCACATGGTCCGCAGCGAAGCTTCCAGGCTGGCGGCAAACAACTCGGGCCGCCCCCGCACCGTCGCTTCAAAACGTTCCCGCATGCCACGCCGGATGAGGGCAAGTTCCTGGACATGGCCGTGCCAGTATTGACCCTTGGACACGAAATCTTCGATGCCGGCGGCAATGAATCCCTGCAGATTCAGTTGATTCATTTCGGCCGCGGCTGAGCGGCTGGCTGGGGTTTCCCCGGCCAGCGTCAGTGTGGGGACGCCCATCCATGCGGCATGGTTGGTGGTGGTGCCGCCGCTGTAGGGATAGGTGTCAAGGCAAATGTCGACTTGATGATGCAGCGCCAGATAGTCCAGAAGATCCACGCGTGCTGAAAACGCCAGGCGGTTCGGGGCAATCCCCTCCTGTGCAAAGCTCTGCCTCAAGGTCTCCTGGCGATCGGGCGGGATGCCGCCCAGCAGCAGCCGGGCCTCTGGCGTGCTGCGCAGAAGCATGGACCACAAGGCCAGAACCGAAGCGTTGAGCTTGTTGGGGCGGTTGAAGCTGCCAAACGTGATGTATCCATTCGTGAGGGCCGGCAGCGCCTGGATGGCGGGTGACTGTGCAGCCGGTTGGAAAATGGCAGCCGCAGGCAAATAGGCCGGTTTTTCGGTGAATTGCCAGTCCAGTTCGCCCTGGGGCATCCAGTAGCGGTCGCACAGGTAGTAGTCCATGGACTGAAGGCCGGTCGTGCCCGGGTAGCCTATCCAGCTGACCTGGACGGGCGCCGGTTTGCGGGCAAATGTCAGCAAACGATTGCGCGCCGTATGGCCGGAGAGATCGATCAAGATGTCGATCTGGTCAGCGCGGATCTTGTCTGCGAGTTCGGCATCGCTCAGACGGGGGACTGCATGCCACTGCGCAAAACTCCTGCGCAGGCGCTGAGTCATGGCATCCTCGACAATGTGGTTGTAGTAGGCGTGGAGCGAGAGCGAACCGGTCTGTGACAGTTGCTGGAGCAGCGGCTCCAGGAAGGCGGCTACGGCGTGATCGCACAGATCTCCTGACACAAAGCCGATGCGCAGCTGGCGGTCGGGGGCTTTGAGGTTGTCGTGCGGCGACCAGCCGGCACGCAGGGGCGTCTCAAACCGCACGGCAAAATCCTGATGAGCGGCGAACAGTTGCTGCGCTTCGACAGTGACGTCATGGCTGAGGCAATACAGCAAGTTGCTGTGTGCCGCCGCCCAGTCGGGCTGGAGCGCGAGCGTCTTGCGGAAGCAGGCCTGCGCCTCATCCACGCGCCCCTGGTCTTGCAAATTGATGGCCAGGTTGTTGTAGGCCTCAGCCCAGTCGGGCCGGTGCCGGAGGGCGTCCAGATAGCAGGCTTCGGCTTGCTGCAGTTTGCCCTGGGCTTGCAGCACATTGCCCAGGTTGATGTGGGCATTCGCCATCTCTGGCCGCAGCACGGTAGCTTGCCGGCAACAGACTTCAGCCTCCTCAAGATGGCCCATCAACTTGAGTGCATTGCCCAGGTTGTTGTAGGCGTCTGCATGGTCCGGTTTCAGCTCCAGGGTCCGGACGTAGCTGTCCACCGCCTCGACGAGGCGTTCCTGGCGGTGCAATCCGCAAGCTAGATTGAAATGGGCCTCCCAGTCGCTCGGCATCAGTTGGGCCGCTTGTCGTGTGGCTTGCAGGGAATTGTCGGGCTGTCCCAAGGCCTGCAAGGCCAGGCCAAGCATTTTCCAGCCTGTGCCATGCACAGGGAAGTGGACGGTCAAGGACCGGGCGAACGCCTCAGCCTGTTCGTATCGGCCCTGACGGTGAAGGCGTGCCAATGCCTCCAGTTCCGCAGCAGGCGGGCTGGACTCAGGCCTCGACAAGCGCACGGAAGGCGGCTGGTTTGTCATGGACGCATTTCAATTTTCGAGGCGATGAACCGGTTTGCGGGTTCGCTGCGCCCAGCGAACGCGTCAAAAAATATTCAAGTCGGTGGCGCTCAGGCCGATAACACTATCAGCCTTTGAGCAGTGCCAGCACGCCTTGCGGCATCGAGTTCGCCTGGGCAACCATGGCTGTGCCAGCCTGCTGCAGGATCTGGGCGCGTGACAGGTTGGCTGTTTCCTGGGCGTAGTCGGCGTCGACAATGCGACCGCGGGCGGCTGCGGCGTTTTCGGCGCCGACCCGCAGGTTGGCAATGACCTGCTCGAACCGGTTTTGCGATGCGCCCCAGTTGGCGCGAATCGTGGTCATGGTGTTGATGTCGGCATCCAGGGCTGTGAGCTGGGCGGACGCCGTGGCATTGGTCGATCCCAGGGTCGTGGCGGTCTGGGTAGCTGCACCCACATTGACCGTGATGGTGTCGCCGGCATTGGCGCCTACCTGGAATTGGGAGCTCACCGCGGCCAGCACGGAAACACCATTGAATTTGGTGGTGCTGATGATGCGGGCATTCTCGGCGGCCAGCAGCACGTATTCGGAATCCAGCGAGGCGATGTCCGCCCCGGTGTTCGTGCCGTTGGCACCCTGCACGGCCAGTTCACGCATACGCTGCAGGTTGGAAGAAATCGCACCCAGTGCGCCTTCAGCCGTCTGGGCCATGGAAATGGCATCGTTGGCATTGCGGATGGCCACGTTCATGCCGCGGGTCTGGGTGTCCATGCGCTCGGCAATGGCCAGGCCGGCGGCATCGTCCTTGGCGCTGTTGACGCGCAGGCCAGATGACAGGCGTTGCATCGATGTATGCAATGTCAGCGCTGAACTTGAGAGGTTGCGCTGTGCGTTCAACGAAGCGACGTTGGTATTGATAGTAGACATCTGAAGCTCCTTTAAGCTGAAAATCCGGGTCTGCCCCCGATTGGTGTCAGCCCTAGTGCCGACTTGAGTACACGGTCAGCAAATTCTGAAGAAACTTGACGCCCCCGTTGCCTTGATAAAAGGGGGAAGACGCGGTCAATTCCCCGGTTTGAAAGCCAAAAAATTCATTTAGGGCTTAAGTTTTCCGGGATTCAGGCCGAAAACCAACTCAACGGGTTCTGCTTCAAGGGCTCGTCGTCCGGCTGGTGCCATCTCGGTGTCCCGGTCAATGCGGCCAGCCTGTGCTGGTAGTAGGAATGGCAGTAATGCCGGATTTATTCAGCTAAAGGAGCTTCAAAATGTCAACTATCAATACCAACGTCGGTTCGATGACCGCCCAGCGCTGGCTGGCAGGTACCACCAATTCCCTGCAGTCGTCCATGGCACGTCTGTCTTCCGGCCTGCGCGTCAACAGCGCCAAGGACGACGCCGCCGGCATGGCCATTGCGGCCGGCATGGAAGCGCAGACCCGCGGCATGAACGTGGCCATCCGCAACGCCAACGACGCCATCTCCATGGCTGCCACCGCCGACGGCGCGCTGGGCACCATTTCCAACAACCTGCAGCGTATGCGTGAACTGGCTGTGCAGGGTGCCAACGCTGGTGCCAACACAACGGCGCTGACGGCTGAATGGGGCCTGCTGCAGGCGGAAAACGCCCGTATCATCGGCAACACCAAGTTCAATGGTGTGGATCTGATGGCTGCCAGCACCCAGACCTTCCAGGTGGGCGCGAACACGACCGATACCATTGCCGTGACCGTGTCGGCTGCCGCGCAGACTTCTGCTGCCGGTACGCTGAGCATTGCAACCGCTGACACCGACATCACCGCTATCAACGCAGTGCGCGCCACCTGGGGTGCAACGCAGAACCGCTTCGATGCCGTGATCGCCAACCTGCGCGTGGGTTCGGAAAACTTCGCAGCAGCACGCGGCCGTATCATGGACGCGGATTACGCCCAGGAAACCTCCAACCTGTCGCGCGCTCAAGTGCTGCAACAAGCCGGTACCGCCATGGTGGCGCAAGCCAACCAAGGCCCGCAGGGTGTCCTCGCACTGCTGCGTTAAAGGCAAGGAAGAGGCTGGACCAGCAGGCTGGCAGCCTTTTCGATGGCGGCGTTTGGCATTGGCCAACGCCGCTTTTTGGCGTTTTGGAATTTATGGTGTGAGCTAGACTGGTCCTAGGAGGCTATCGTGGCAATTTCATCACCCGGTATTGGCAGTGGCTTGGATGTCAACAGCATCGTTTCTCAATTGGTCTCAATTGAGAAGCAGCCCTTGCAGGTTTTGCAGACCAAGGCGAACACCCTGCAGACCCAGCTGTCTCTGTACAGCATCATCAAGTCCCAGGTGTCGGCCTTGGGTGACGCCGCGACGGCGCTGGCCACCGACGACGCGTGGTCCGTCTACAAGGCCACGTCGTCGAATACGGCTGCCGTTTCGGTGACGGCCAGCGGTACGGCGTCACCAACGTCGTTCAGCCTGGAAGTGACGCAGCTGGCACGTGCCCAGACCACGGCTTCTCGCAATGTGGCGGCAGGCAGTGGCCTCGGCATCGCGGGGGAGACCGGGACCCTGACCATCGAGTTGGGCAACTGGGGGAGTGGCAGCTTCGTCGGGGCTGGCGGAGCGGTGGCGGTCAACGTCAATGGCGACGATTCGATGGCCACGATTGCGAGCAAGATCAATACGGCCAATGCCGGGGTGACGGCAACGGTGCTGAGCAGCGGCGGCCAGGAGCGGCTGGTGTTCCGCTCCAAAACCACCGGCGCAGAGGCCGGCTTCCAGATTACTTCCGCGGGGTTTGCCGGATTGGACAGCCTGTCACTGACCAGTCTGACCAACCCCTCGGGGTCGACCGCGGGCATGGAGTTGGGGCAGTCCGGGCTGGACGCCGCCGCCAAGCTCAATGGCGTTGCCGTTACATCGGCAACCAATACCCTGACGAATGTGGTGCCGGGCCTGACGATGAAGCTGAGCCAGCTGACAACGGCGCCGGTTGAGGTGACCGTTGAGCAGGACCAGGAAAGCCTGCAAAAGAAGGTGCAGACGTTTGCCGATGCTTTCAGCAATTTGAACAAGACGCTGGCGGATGCGACCCGCTATGTGCCGGGTGGGAAATCTGGCGCCCTGCAGGGAGACTCCACGACGGTGGGGATTCAAAGTGTGCTGTCCAGTGTGATGGGCTCCAGCAGCGCGGGTTCCAGCTATTCCTGGCTGTCGGAAGTCGGGCTCGAGCGCCAGGCGGACGGCTCCCTCAAGCTGAATACCGCCAAGCTGACGACGGCCATGAAGGATATGCCCAATTTGCAGAAGCTCTTCACGACGGATAACGGGAGTGCAACCACCAACGGATTCGGCCTGAAGGTGCGCGATTTTGCGCGTGGGCTGATTGCCTCCGACGGCACGGTGACGACCAAATCATCGGCTATTTCCGGCTCGATCAGCCGCAACTCGGATGAGCAGACCAAGGTGAATGAGCGGGCAGCGCGGGTTGAGACACAACTGCGCAAACAGTACTCGGATCTGGATGCGCGCCTGGTTCAGCTGCAGGGGCTGGGCTCTTATGTCACAGCGCAGCTGGCGCAATGGAATAAAAGCAGTTGAATTTGGGGTTTTAGGGGCTTGAGTTCATGCGGGATTTGCCGATAAATAACTTATCGAGTACAAGAACGGAACTCAAGATGTTTACACCAGTCAATATGCGCTCAGCCAATGCATACCGGACGGTCGGCGTCGAAACCGCAGTGACAGGGGCGGACGCACACCAGTTGGTCGGCTTGTTGTATGAGGCCTTGTTGCAGTCCTTGAGCATGGCCAAAACGGCCATCCAGAACAACGATGTTGCCAACAAGGGGAAGGCCATTGGCCGTGCGGTTCGCCTGATCGAAGAGGGGCTCAAGGCGGCGCTCAATGATGCCCAAGGCGGGGAACTGGCCGCCAATCTGCGTTCTTTGTATGACTACAGCATCGTCCGGCTGACCGAGGCTAATTTGCATTCGGACGGCAGCCTTGTCGAAGAAGTCGAACAACTGATCCAGCCTGTGGCGGATGCCTGGACGCAGATCCGGGCTGATGTGATGGGGAAGACCGGTTCCGTTACATCCCGGGGGGGCTGAGATGCCACAGTTGTTGATTGACTACTACAAGGCCATTGAAGATAGCAGCCGCAAGATGCTGGACGCGGCGAAGGCTGAGGATTGGGATCAGGTGGTTCGTTTCGAGGGCGCCTGTGCGGTGCTGATCGAGCAGCTTCGCATCAAGGCGCGCAGCGAAGAGCTGCAACCCGAGCAGCGGAGTGAGAAGACCCGCATCATGCAGCGCATTCTGCTCAATGATGCCCAGATCCGCTATCTGGCAGAGCCGTGGCTGACGCACTTCGAGCAGCGTTTCGCCGGTTCGCAGCTGCTGCACTAGTTTGCTACTGAATCTATAGCTAAGGGTGTTTTAAAGGCCTGGGCTGCAGGGCAATCACACCTGCATGTTCATGATGTCGGTGTAGGCCTGAACCATGCGGTTGCGCACATGCAGCGTCGCCTGGAAGCCGATCTGGGCCTTCTGGATCGCCACCATGGTTTCTTCCAGGCTGACCTTGGGATTTTCCATCTGCACCTCGCGCTGCAGACTGGAGGCCTGGTTTTGCGCCTGACTGACGGACTGGAGCGCCGACTTCAGTGCGCCGGAGAAGCCGCCTTCCGCCGTTCCCGCCACTTGGGCGGAGGCGGTTTTCGCGGCGAGGCCGGGCCGCGCCGCTACGGGCATGGTGGTGGGTGAGAGGCGAAGATCCATGATGCTGTCCCGGAGAAAAAAGGGTTGCAGCGATCCTAGCCCCCGGACGCGGTCACTATTATTTTGAAATAGCAGGGAAAACCGGGGCTTATCGTCCTAATGTTTTCGGGGCCAGCCCGAATAATCGATGCCATTGACGATGCAAGGCTGCATCTCACAGCACCGGAAAACATGATGGCTACCGCTCCTGCAATTCCCGTTAATCCGACCTTGACTCAGCGACTGGCTGCTCTGGACCAGGGGCAGAAACTGCGCCTGGCGCTGGGGGCGGCCCTGTTTGTGGCGGTCGCGATCGCCGGTCTTTTGATGGGACGGCAGGCTGAATGGCGGGTGTTGTATGCCAATCTGGCTGACAAGGACGGCGGCGCCATCATCGCCCAGTTGTCGCAGTTGAATATCCCCTACAAGCATTCGGATGGGGGCAACGCCATTCTGGTGCCGGCTGACAAAGTGCACGACACCCGCTTGCGCCTGGCTTCCCAGGGCTTGCCCAAGGGCTCGGTGGCTGGCTTCGAGATGATGGAGGCCAACCGTTTCGGCATGACCCAGTTCCAGGAGCGCTTGACATTCCAGCGCGGCCTGGAGGGGGAACTGACCCGTTCGATCCAGGCTTTGTCGTCGGTGCAGAGCGCCCGCG
>Ga0208511_100040_pt1 | contig 110629 bp, 96 predicted proteins | sample LakWasMet39_LOW7_2_FD_183879 | JGI IMG/M metagenome (GOLD analysis project Ga0208511, IMG submission 183879) | Freshwater sediment methanotrophic microbial communities from Lake Washington under simulated oxygen tension - Sediment Metagenome... | ecosystem: Environmental > Aquatic > Freshwater >...
ACTGGCAGGTCGGGGCGGATCCACGGGCCCGATTCATCGTTCCCTCTCAGTCGATCGAGCCCTTGCCCCCGCTCCGCGGGGGTGAGGGCGCGCGGCAGCGCGGTGAGGGGGCCGACGGCGGCGTACCCGACCCGTCAGGCCACCGCTCTAGAGAGCCCGTCTTCGGGCGCTATTTGCCAGTGGGATGGTAAGGCTATCGGGAGTCCGATAGCCCTCTCATGGGACAAGCCGCGGCGCTGAGCAGAGGCGCCGCGAGCCCGATCAGTTGGGCACGCAGCCGAAGACCGGAACCGCGGTCCCACACGCGGGAGGAAGGATCGAGACAATGATGCAGCAGGGCGGGAAGGTACCGTTCCCGCGACAGGTGCGGCTGCCCAGCACCCCCCTGCACTCGATCGTCGGCACCGTCGGCCCGGTGTCCACAGTGCCCGTATCCACAGGCCCGGTATCCACAGGCCCCGTGTCCCTCGGCCCGGTATCCACAGGCCCCGTGTCGATGGGCCCCGTGTCCCTCGGCCCGGTGTCCATGGGTCCGGTGTCCACCGGCCCGGTATCGACGGGTCCGCTGTCCACGGGTCCGCTGTCCATCGGGCCGGTGTCGGTCACGCCCGCGTCCATCGGCCCGGCATCCACCTCGCCCGAGTCCGTCGGCGCGCCGCTGTCGAGCTCGCCGCCCACGTCGTCGCCCACCACGGCGTCTTCGCCCTCGCCGGTGTCCTGCGTGGGCTTCTCCCCGGTGTCCTCGATGGGCTTCTTGACGTCCTCTCCGAACTTCACGTCGGCGTCGGGATCCGCGATGCCGCCGGTCGCACAGCCGATGGCGCTCACACTACAGAGAGCTACGATCCCCAACCACTGCCGCTTCCGTCTCGCCATCGTTGCGTCACGCTACAGCCTCCCCCCCGGATCGGTAAAGGCGTCGACCGTCGCAGCGCATCTCTCAGCCCGATTGCACCATTCCGTGTCGTCGCGCGTATAACTCCCTGCGAACCCCACGGAGGTTCTTCATGAACAAGCGTCTTCTCCCGGTCATCCTCGTCCTCGCGGCCATGCCTGCGCTCGCGCAGCCCCGCACCAATGCCCCACCCGCGACCACCGTGCCGCAGCGACGTCCTGCGCCTCGGCCTGCGGCACCCGCGCCCCGCGTCGCCGCGCCCCGCGTCGCCGCGCCCCGCGTCGCCGTTACAGCACCCGCTCCCGCTCCCACTCCCGTTGCCACCAATCCCACCGGGCCGGGTCAGCGCGTCACTCCTCCATCCAACACCAATGGCGTGTTGACCGCCGACGAGGTCGCGCAGCGCATTCAGGGTTTCTATGACCGCACGACCGACTTCCAGGCCGACTTCGTCCAGGTGTCCCGCAATCGCCTCTATGGAGAAGAGCGTCGCAACGGTCGGGTGATGTTCAGCAAGCCCGGCCGCATGCGCTGGAACTACGCCGCCCCCAACGGCGACATCATCGTCTCCGATGGCTCCACGCTCTGGGCCTACCAGGCCGACGAGCGCCAGGCCATCCAGCAGAACATGGGGCAATCGCAGCTCCCCACGGCCATCACCTTCCTCGCGGGCACCGGGCGCATCACCGACAGCTTCACCTTCCGGCTGCTCGACGCCAACCAGTTTCGCTTCCCCAATGGATATGTGCTGGAGCTGCGCCCGACCACCCCGCAGCCCACCTATGAGCGCATCGTGTTCTATGTCGACCGCGCCAGCTTCCAGGTGGTGCGCACCGCCGTCATCGACGCCCAGGGCAACCAGAACCGCTTCGATTTCAGCAACCCCCAGGTGAACCTCAACATCCCCCTGACCACCTTCCGGTGGTCCCCGCCCCCCGGCACCTCCATCGTCCGGCCGTAGTTCACCCCACCGCCTCGGCGACATGTCCCAATAGATTCAGCGCGGCCATCACCGAGTCTCGACGGAGGCACACCTCGTCGCCCAGCATGAAGGTGCGATAGCCCAGCGACATCAGCCACGCGGCGTCGCCGATGTCCTGCGCCTCGGGCACAGAGCCCTTCGCCAGCGAGGGGAAGAGCCGGCTCGCCACCCACGCCTGCGGGTCGGCCGCGTGCACCGCCCTCATCGCCCTCACGATGCGATGCGGCTCCAGCACCTCCACGTAGAGGTCGCCCCGCGCGGCCATCAAGCGCCCCTGCCGGTCGCCCTGCCGCGCCGCCAGGTCGAGGCCCTTCAGGGACTCGATCTTCAGCACTACCTCCGCGCCCGGGAGCAGCGACTTCACCTCCTCCACGTCCGAAGTCTCTTCGCAGTACGAGAGCATCACCCGGGTCATCCCGAGCTCCTTCATCGCAGAGAGGTACTCCCTGTCCGTCGGAGTGAGCGTCCCGTCGATCTTCAGCGAGGGGTGGACGAGGTTGATGCTCTCCCCCGGCCCCACGAAGCGCCGCGGGGTGTCTTCCAATATCAGCCGGTCGCCGTCGACCTCCATCACCCGGGCGTACTCCCGGCCGTCATCGAAGAAGCAGTCCGCGGGGGTCTCCACGCGCAACGGGTGGCTCACCCGAACCTCCGTGAAGGGGGGAATCGCTGCGCCCACCACCCGCAATTGCCGCCCCTTCAGGTCGACCCACAGTGGGACGCCGTATCCCGACAAGCGCCGAAGCGTGTCGTGGGGAGATCCCTTGATGGGCATCACCGTGTTGAGACGAAGTCCCGTCACCAGCGGGTGCCGCGCGACCTCCTCCAGGAAGGTCGCATAGGGCGGAACCGTGACGACCGCCGAGACCTTCAAGGGAGCTGGACGATGGACTGGCAGAACACGCAGGTCACCCGCGCGCCGCTCGTGAGCGCGGCCGTCCCCCGCAAGGGGGCGCCGCAGTGGGGGCAGGTCACCACCTTCGGCGCGAGGCGGCTGAGCTGCTCGGAGAGCGCCGTGACCTTCGCCTCGTCCTGGCGGGCGCGCATGTTCTGCTGGAAGTCGCCGAAGAAGCCCCAGGAGCGCGCGATGAGGCCCATCGCGTAGTCCACCGCGCGGCCCTCGTCCTCCATGTGCACCACCTGCTGCTCGCCCAGCGCGGCGCTCCACTGCTTGTCGGTCTCGTCGCCCTTCACCCCGCCAGGACGGCGGAGGAAGAAGGTGTTCCAGGTGCGGGTGACGTTCATCCAGGTGGTGACGCTGTCGGCGTCTTGAATGTCGTCTCCGAGGAAGTGCTTCGCCTCCGATCCACGGATCTTCGGGTGCATCGGCGCGTCACCGAACACGATGAGGAAGGGCCGCTCGTCGAGCGACGGGATCTCCACGTGGTTGAGCACCCACGACGCGAACACCCCGTAGGACTCCGGGATGTCTCCGCCGCCGCCCTCGCCGTAGATCGCCTTCAGCTGCTCTTCGAGGTCGAAGCCCCTGGTGAACTTCGTCACCTGAAGGGGCCAGCGGTCGGACCTGGTGTCGCCGATGGCCGCGAAGCTGATCTCCAGGTCGGGCTTGTATTGCGACAAGGTCTGGTAGAGCAGCGGCAGCCGGTCGAAGATCTCCGCGGGCCACGACTGCATCGAGCCGGTCACGTCGACCCCGATGACCAGCGGCGTCTTCGAGGTGGTCGACACCCGCTTCTTCGGGTCGGTGAGCTGCACGTTGGGGCCGGTGCCCTTGGTCTTGTAGGTGCGCGGGCCCTCGGACCTCGATCGCTCCGCGTCCTTCTTGCGAGCCTCGGTCGTCTTCTTGTCGAAGGAGTACGTACCGGGCTTCGCCCAGTCGTCCATGTCGTCGCCCCAGCTATACATGCAACACCCTTCCCTTCAGTGTTTCTCAGCGTCGCACGGCAGCCCGTGCGCCTTCAACCGATCAGTCGAGCCCGTCGCCCCGGCGCATCGCCGCCTCCGCGCCCTCCGCCAGCAGCGCCGCCCGCGTGGCCTCGCCGAACTCCCGGACGAAGCGCGCGGCCCAGCCCTCGCGCTCCATCAGCTCCGCCACCGCGGCAGGGACCAGCGAGCGCCAGTCCCCCCCGGTGGCCAGCGCCCGGCGCACCATGGTGCCGTCCACCCGAACCCGCCGGGACGGGTCGAGCAGCGCCACCGGGTGCACCACCGTGTATCGGTCCATCAGCAGCGAGCGCACATATCCGTTGGCGGTCACGTAGTAGTCCAATGGACCAAGCATGCCGGCGACCATCTCCGCCCACCGCGGGCCGTCTCCCAGGTCGTTCACCCGGACCATGGAATAGCCCGCGCGCCCGTCAAGGGCCGCGTCGATCATCCTCTCCGTCTCCTCCGCGGTGAAGGGGTTGTCGAGGTCATATCGGTTGGCGCTCCCCACCCCGATGACCACCGACTCCGCCCGGTCGAGCAGCGCGTGGAGCACCGCCGCGTGCCCGAGGTGCACGGGCTTCCACCGGGCGATCATGGCGATGCGCGACGCGCGCTCTGGGAGGGTGACGGTCACGAGGCGGAGGAGAAGGCGCGAGCGCTCAGATGCAGGTGCCCGTGGAGGTGTCGCAGCTGCGCCCGGAGGAGCACACGGCGCTCGACGAGCAGCCGCAGAAGGCCGCCCGGGCCCCGGAGCGGGGATAGCACTGGTAGCCCGCGCCGCAGTTGGTGCTCGGGCCGCACTCGCAGCGGCTCGTCGACGCGTTGCACGAGCTGCCCGCCGAGCAGGTGGGCGCCGCCGAGGAGCACGCCCCGCCGCACTCGCCGGTCGAGGAGACGCACTGGTAGGCGCCGCAGACCGCGGTGGGGTTGACGTTGCAGTTCGGGTAGCAGATGCCGATCGATCCGTCGGTCGACACGTCCATGCAGATGTACCCGGTGCGGCACTGGCCCAGGGTGCCCGGGGTGCAGTCGCGCATGCAGATGAGCTGCGAGCCGCTGGGGATGCAGAGGCCCGTGTCTCCCGCGCAGGGGTCGCCCGCCGCCGCCCCGGAGGGGCAGCCGAAGATGCAGTAGCCCCCCATGAAGCCGCCGCCCGGAGTGAGGCACGCGCCCCCGGCGCCGCAGTCGCTGTCGCGCACGCAGGGGCCGCCCGCCATGCCGGTCACCGTCGGGGTGATGCACGCCCCCGCGCTGCACACCTGGCCCGTGGCGCAGCGGTTGTTGCAGCGGCCGCAGTGGGCGAGGTCTCGGGTCACGTCGGTGCACGTCCCGCCGCAGACGACGCCGGGCGGCGCGCAGGGCGTCACGCAGGTGCCCGCGGTGCAGAGCTGGCCGGCGCCGCAGCGGTTGTTGCAGCGACCGCAGTTGCCGATGTCGTTGAGGACGTTGGTGCAGCTCGAGCCGCACATCTGGTTGGGCGCGGGGCAGGTGCTGATGCAGGTGCCCGCGTTGCACACCTGGCCCCCGCCGCAGGCCCGGCCGCAGGAGCCGCAGTTGGCGCCATCGGAGGCCGTGTTGACGCAGCGGTCGCCGCAGAGGGTCGCGCCCACCGGGCACACGCAGCGGCCCGCGGAGCAGGCGGTGCCGGCGGGGCAGGCGGTGCCGCAGGCGCCGCAGTTGGCGTTGTCCGAGGAGGTGTCGGTGCAGCTCCCGCCGCAGTTCATGCGGGGGGCGCTGCAGCCCGAGACGTCCATGCAGCGGCCCACGGAGCAGACCTGCGTGGAGGTGCAGCGGGTGCCGCAGGCGCCGCAGTTGGACTCGTCCGTCGCGATGTCACGACAGAAGGCGCCGCAGAGCGCGAGCCCGGTCGGACAGGTCATCATCATGGGGACATCGACCGGCGGCGGGGGCATGTCGATCGGAGGCGGGGGGTTGTCCACCGGAGGGGGATTGTCCACCGGCGCCACGGGCGTGTCGGTCGGGACCACGGGGACGTCCATCGTCACGACCGGGGTGTCGGTCGAGGGGCCGCTGTCCGGGGCCGCCGGGGTGTCGGAGGGGCCGGAGTCGAAGTCGATCAGAGCGCCGCCCGCGCCGCGAGGAGTACAGGCCGAGATGCCAGCCAGGAGCAGGACGACTGCGAGCGTCCTCGGGTGTGCGTTGAACATCGGGGGTTCCTTCAGTGTGAAGTGAAGCGGGGGAGCGGCGTCGGGCAATGCTGCCGCAGGGTAGTGGGATCGCCAGGGCCTTCAAGATATCTACCGACCACGATCAGCCCGCGACGTCAGTCGTCGTCGTCGTGCTCGACCACCTTCACGATGCGCTCGGGCATACCCCGGCCGAAGACCGAGGCCGCGTGCCAGCAGAGCACGACGCCCAGCGCTCCCAGCGCGAGCGCCGCCCCCACCACGGGAGCGCCGCCGCGGTCGCGCAGCCGCACGATGGGTAGCACCAGGGCGACGATGGGCGCGAGGGACATGCTGGCGATGAGCGGGCGCGTGGCCATCATCGTGGGCGCCGTGCGGCGAGAGCGGAGGAGCGAGAGGAGGAAGATCCCGGCGCCCGGGAGGAGCCACGCGCTCAGCCGGCCTCGCAGGGCGGGGTAGGTGCCCATGAGGAGGTCCCACGGGCGCACGGTGACGTTGGTGAGAAACTCGCCGTCGACGCGCATCGTGAGCCCGCCGAGGAGGGGCAGTGCCAGCGCGCCGAGGAAGCAGAGCCCCGCGAGGAGCACCGAGAGCCGGCCGCTCTCCCACCAGCGGGCCAGCTCGGAGGCGGGGGCCTCGGCGTGCGCGTGGCCCACCGCGGCGGGCTCGCCCGCGTCGAAGGCGCACGCCGCGCAGTGGCCATCGGCGGGCTTCTCGGCGCCGCAGCGCGCGCAGACGGTCTCGCTCATGGGTCTCAGCGGAACTCCCTGGACAGCAGCCCGTAGCGCCAGTGGTCGACGAAGACGTTGCCCACCGGGCGGTCTTCTCGCAGCGTCCCCTCGCGGGTGAAGCCCAGCTTCTCCAGCACGCGAGCGCTCGCCGAGTTGCCCACCGCCACGTCTGCCCTGACCTTGTGCATCCTCAACGTATCGAAGGCGTAGCGCAGCATCGAGCGCGCCGCCTCCCCCGCGTAGCCGTTGCCCTCGCGGTCGCTGCGCACCCAGTACCCGAGCTCCGCCTGCCGCCGCCGCGAGTCGACGCCGTCGAGCTCGACGTTGCCCACCAGCGCGCCGCTCTCCCGCTCGAACACCCCGAGGCGCACCGTGCGCCCCGCCAGCCACTGCTCGCGGCCCATCTTCACGAAGCGCCGCGCGTGGTCGAGCTCGACCATCTCGCGAGGCCAGGACATGTAGCGCCCCAGCGACTCTCGGGAGGCCATCACCACCAGCAGAAGCTCTCTCGCCTCCTGCATCACCAGCGGGCGGAGCTGCAGTCGGGGCGTGTTCGCGAAGGTGAACGGCGGCAGCATCGCTATGAGGTACCGGCAAAAGGGGGGGGTTAGGGAGGGCGGGTGGACCTTGCGTCGGGCGGTGAGGATGAAGCACCGCGCCCCCGCTTGCACGCAAACATCCGGCAGCGCCCGCGTGTTATGGGCACGGCCCGGCGAACACCCCCATGGAACCCCTCACCGCCTCCGACCTCCTCGCCCGCTGGTTCTGGCCCCACTACCCCGCCGACGTGCGGGCGGCGCCCTTCCTCCACCGGGACGTCGACGCCAACCCGGGCAACAACCCCGCCTTCGCCGCGGCGCTCGCCGAGGCCGCGGAGCTGTTCGCCGCCAACGCCGAAGGGCTCCTCGGGGAGGCGCTGCCCTTCACCGACGCCGGGGTCGCCACCCTCGCCCGGGCGCTCACCCGGGCGAGGCGCGACGAGTGGATGGCGAAGAGCGATCCGTCCTCGCCCGACAGCCATTTCGTGCAGGTGATCGTCCACGCCGCGGCCTGGCTCGGAGAGGTGATGGTGCGGGCGCACGGCGGGCGCTGGGAGATCCGCCGGCCGCTCTGGGAGTCGGTCATCCACCGTCGGCGAGGGGGCACCGTGAGCCCCTTCCACTGGCTCCTGAAGAGCCTCGCCGATGACTCGGTCGACGAGCTCGCCCTCGCCTCGCGCTGGCACGTCCACGTCGAGCTGCACGACCTCGACCTCGACGGTCTGCCGGTCATCGCGCCGGAGAAGAGGCTCCCGGGGCTCAAGCACCCCACCTACGACCTGCTGGTGAAGTACCTGCACCAGCACCTGCCCGAGCTGAAGGACGTGGGCGAGGGCTTCCCCTCCGCGGCGGAGTTCACCGAGCGGCGCTTCGAGTCGCTCTCCTTCGAGCGGCTTCACGGCGGGCGCGTGGTGGCCCTGCACGGGCTCATCCCCGCGGCGGGCGAGCGCCCCCCGGTGGTGGAGGTGTCGTGGATGACCGGGCGGGGCTTCGACCACGCGGACACCATCCCCTGCGACCCGGGCGTGGCGTACTTCGGCCGCGCCGTGAACGACGAGCTGATCGAGGTCACCGTCGCCTGGCAGGGAAAGCCGCACACGCACCGGCTCTCGGTTCGCGGGCACGCGTAGAGGAGTTCGCGCGGCGCGCGGCCCCGTGTAGGCTCCGAGGCCTATGGCAAGCGCCTCTCTCCGCCTTCGCGGCGTCCTCGTCCTCGGCCTCCTCAGCGCCGCCTGTGGCAGCACCGTCACCCCGGTGATCGACCCCACCGGCGACGTCGGCCCGGCCGAAGACCAGGGGGCTGCGACGGAGCAGGACGCCGCCGCGCCGCTCGACACCTGGATCGCCCCGGTCGATGCGGGCAACCCGACCGACACGGGCAACCCGACGCCTCTCGACGTCGTCACGCCTCCCCTCGACGCACCAACGCCCCTCGACGTCGTCACGCCTCCCCTCGACGCACCGACGGCCCTCGACTCTGGGATGACGGGCCAGTGCTTCAGCAACTCCGACTGCGGCCGCTCGCAGTTCTGCTCGGCCCTCTCGTGCGATGGTCCGGGGCGCTGCGAGGCTCGTCCGACGGGCTGCGCGACGGTGTACCTCCCGGTCTGCGGCTGCGACGGACGGACCTACGGCAACACCTGCGAGGCCGCCGCCAGCGGGGCCCGGGTGCGAGACCGCGGCGCCTGCGCAACCACCGTGGACGCGGGTACTCCTCGCGATGTTCCGCCGGTCGACGCGGGGATCTCGGTGTGCGCGACCATCCGCTGCACCTCGACCACGCAGTGCTGCGACGTGCCGGGGGCTCCGGCCTACGGCGGCTGCTACCCGCGCACCTGCACCACCTGCTGCGTGGCCCCGACGCGCGACGCGGGCGCCGCCGACGTCCCGACGGGCCGCTGCCTCAGCAACTCCGACTGCGACGCGCGAGCCCAGTACTGCGCGGGCACCGGCTGCGGCACCGCCGGCGCGTGCCAGCCCCGTCCGACCCTCTGCAACAGCCTGTACAGCCCGGTCTGCGGCTGCGACGGCAACACCTACTCCAACAGCTGCGTGGCCCAGGCCTCGGGCGTGCGCGTGGCCTCGAGCGGCACCTGCACCACCACCCGAGACTCGGGCCTCTCGCCCTGCGCCCTCGTCCGGTGCTCGGCGGGGCAGTCGTGCTGCGACGCCCCGGGCAGCCGCAACTACGGCCGCTGCTACGACACCCGCTGCCTCGCCTGCTGCATGTGAGCGCGGCAGCTCTTTACCTTCCCAGGTAATCTCCCGCTGCCCTGATCGTTGCCGGGGGTCTCCGGCCCGTGTTACCGGGTGGGCCGAACCCCAATGACCGAACCGCTGTTGCAGGGCTTTCGTTCGGTTCGCGGCCACGAGGCCGCGATCGGGCTCCTGCGCCGTGCGATCGTCCAGCGCCGCACCGCCAGCGCCTACCTCTTCTCGGGCCCGCTGGGCGTCGGGAAGGATCGGGTGGCCCACGCGCTCGCGCAGACCATGAACTGCACCGCCCGCGCGACCCCGGCGGACGACGCCTGCGGCGAGTGCACCAACTGCCGGCGCATCGCGCAGGGACAGTTCGCCGACCTGCTGGTGGTGAAGCGCGAGTTTCGCGAGTCGACCTCGGCCCGCGACCGCGAGAGCGACGAGCCCGACGACAAGAAGCTGCGCCAGGAGATCGTCGTCGAGCAGATGAAGCCGATCATGGCGAGCGTGGCCTTCCGCCCCCACGAGGGCGGCACCCGCTGGATCATCATCCGCGAGGCCGACCGGCTGCACCCGAACGCCGCCAACAAGCTGCTGAAGACCCTGGAGGAGCCTCCCGCGGAGACGCACTTCGTGCTGCTCTCGCACCGCCCCTCGTCGCTGCTGCCCACCATCCGATCGCGCTGCCAGACGGTGAACTTCGGCCTCCTCGACGAGGCCGACGTGCGCGCCGTGCTCGAGGGCCTGGCGCTCACCCCGGAGCACATCGCCGAGCTGCTCCCGCTCGCCGAGGGCAGCGTCGGGCGAGCCCTCATCTACAAAGACCCGAAGCACCTCGCGGCGAGGAAGAAGCTGCTGGAGGAGATCCTCTCGGCGCTGCGCGTGCCCGGCGTCGCCGTCGGCGGCTTCGTCGAGCTCGCCACCCGCTACAAAGACCCGCCGGAGAAGCCCGACCAGTTCGGCCGCGCGGCGCTCGACGAGACCCTCGCGCTCCTCTACCGCCACCTGCGCAACGAGGCGCTTACCTCCTCGGGTAAAGCCCCTCGCCAGTCGCTGGTCAACGCCCTCCGCGCGGAGATCGTCCGGGAGACCATGGAGCTGCTCGACGGCGCCACCAGCTTCAACGTCGGGATGCAGCTACAGAACATGCTCGTCCGCCTCCGTGAGGTTCGCCCGTGAGCGAGCGCCGCCCGTCCCGCCGCCCGCCGCCGCCCCCGCAGGCAGCCGACGCGCCGCGCCCTCCGGCGAGGCCCTCGAAGCCCCCGCCGCCGAGGCCCTCGAAGGCCCCGCCAGCACCGGCCGTCGCGCGCCCCTCCAAGGCCCCGCCGCCGCCGGGCGCTCGACCCTCGAAGGCCCCGCCGCCGCCGGGTGTGCGCCCCTCGAAGGCCCCGCCGCCGCCACCCGCCGCGCGACCCTCCAAGCTGCCACCACCGCCGCCGCCGCCGCCGGTCGAGCCCCGGCGGGTGCACCTGGCCCTGGAGAGCTTCGCGGCGGACGTCGATCCCTACGGCGAGCCGGAGTTTCCCGACGACGCCTCCTCCTCCAGCGCCGTGCTGATGAACGTCGCGCTGGTGCGCGTCGCCGACGCCGCCCGCGCCACCCTCGCCGACGCCGGGACGCTGCTGCTGCGCAAGGGCGACACGGTGCTCGTCGAGGCCGACCGCGGGGTCACCATGGCCGTCGTGGCCTTCCCCTCCCGCAGGCAGCTCGTCGAGTCGAGGATGGTCCCCCGCATCGTGCGCCGCTCGGACGAGGGCGACCTCAAGGCCGAGGCCCGCGCGCGTCTCAAGGAGGCCGAGGCGGTGCGCACCACCTCCGGCCTGCTGCGCTCGCTCAACCTCCCCGCCAAGGTGCTGCGGGTGGAGATCTCCCGCACCGGCCAGCGCGTGGTGGTGCACCTCTCCAGCGAGGATCGCATCGAGCTGCGAGAGCTCGGCCGACAGCTCAACCAGGCCCTCCGCAGCCGGGTGGAGATCCGCCACGTGGGCGCCCGCGACGCCGCCAAGGCCATCGGGGGAGTCGGCCCCTGCGGGCTGCAGCTCTGCTGCAACACCTTCCTCTCGGACTTCGCCCCGGTGTCCATCCGCCACGCCAAGGAGCAGGGCCTCGCGCTCAAGCCCGAGCGGGTGAGCGGCGTGTGCGGCCGCCTGATGTGCTGCCTCGTCTACGAAGACGCCTTCTACCGCTCGCAGCGCTCGCTCTTCCCCAAGCCCGGCAAGCGGGTGCTCACCCCCAAGGGTGAGGGGCGCGTGCGCGACGTCGACGTGCTCGCCCGCACCGTGCGCGTGGCGCTCACCGACGCCGGGGTGGAGACCTTTCCGGTGGATGCGCTATTACCAGCGGCGCCGCCCGCGGCGGGGACTCCCCCCGCTCCCCCGTAGGCCTTCGCTCCCTCCACCGCCGCGCGTTTACCGCTACGGGTAAACCCCACGAAGATCGCCACCATGACCCAGCGCTTCTACGTCACGACCCCGATCTATTACGTCAACGGCTCGCCGCACATCGGGCACGCCTACACCTCCGTCGTCGCGGACGCGCTCACGCGCTACCACCGCATGCGCGGAGAGCGGGCGCGCTTCCTCACCGGGACCGACGAGCACGGGCAGAAGATCGAGCGCGAGGCCACCAAGGCGGGGGTGAGCCCGCAGGCCTTCGTCGACGACGTGAGCGGCCGCTTCCGGAGCCTCTGGCCGAAGCTCGGGGTGCAGCCCGACGACTTCATCCGCACCACCGACGCGCGCCACGTGGAGGGCGTGCAGAAGTGGTGGCGCAAGGTGCGCGACGCGGGCGACCTCTACAAGGGAACCTACAAGGGCCTCTATTGCGTCGCCTGCGAGGGCTACAAGACCGAGAAGGAGCTGCTCCCCGGGAGCCTCTGCCCCATCCACGAGCGCCCGGTGGAGACGCTCGAGGAGGAGACCTGGTTCTTCCGGCTGTCGCGCTATCAAGACCGGCTGCTCAAGCTCTATGAAGAGCACCCGGAGTTCGTGCTGCCGGAGACGCGGCGCAACGAGATCGTCTCCTTCGTGCAGTCGGGCCTCGAGGACCTCTCGGTCTCGCGCTCCAACTTCACCTGGGGCATCCCCGTCCCCGATGACCCCGGGCACGTCATCTACGTGTGGTTCGACGCGCTCTTCAACTACCTCACCGCGGTCGAAGGCACCCCGGAGCAGGACTTCTGGCCGCCGCAGGTGCAGCTCGTCGCCAAGGACATCGTGCGCTTCCACGCGGTGTACTGGCCGGCCTTCCTGATGAGCGCCGGGGTCTCCCTCCCCACCACCATCTGGACCCACGGGTACCTGCTCTCCGGCGGTCGCAAGACCTCCAAGACCCCCGGGCTCACCGCCGTGAAGACGCCCGGAACCACCGACCCGGTGCGCATCGCCGAGGTGCTCGGCGCCGACGTGCTGCGCTTCTACCTCCTGAGGGAGGTGGGCTTCGGGCAGGACGGCGAGTTCTCCATCCCGGGCATCATCAACCGCGCCCGCGCCGAGCTCGGCGAGACCGTCGGCAACCTCCTGCACCGGGCGCTCCCCTTCGTGGGGAAGTACTTCGAGGGCAAGGTCCCCTATGTGAAGGACGAGGACCTCTCGGACGTCGAGCGCACGCTCCGCGCCCGGGTCGCCACGCTGGTGACCGAGGTCGCCGCGGCGTGGGACGTCCTCGCGATGCACCGCGCGCTCGAGCTCACCATCGAGACCGCGCGCACGGCCAACCGCTACTTCGACGAGACCGCCCCGTGGAAGCTCGCCAAGACCGAGGACCGCACGCGCCTCGGGGTGGTCATCGCCCACGTGCTGGAGATCGTGCGCGCCGTCGCCGTGATGCTCTGGCCCGTGACCCCCACGAAGAGCGACGAGCTGCGGCATCAGCTCGGCCTCGACCCGCTCAGCCCCCGCGAGGACGCCGACCTCTGGCCCCTCTCCTGGGGCGCCCTGGCCGCGCACACCGAGGTGCGCCCGGGACAGCCCGTGTTTCCCAAGTACGACCCGGCCACCGAGGCGGCGATGCTGCTCGCCCTGGATGTCCGCGACGCCGAAGCGACCCCGAAGAGCACCGCAAAGACCATGAGCACCGAAGAGAAGCCCGCGACCGAGACCGCCGCCGCCGTCACCCCCGCCGCCGCGCCCGCGCCCGCCGCCGAGGAGGCCTCGGCCACCATCGCCTACGACGACTTCGCCAGGGTCGACCTGCGCCTCGGCAAGGTGCTCACCGCCGAGCGCATCCCTCGCAAGGACAAGCTCCTCAAGCTCTCCGTCGACCTGGCTGAAGCCAGCGGTCCTCGCACCATCATCGCGGGCATCGCGCTGGCCTTCCCGGCGCTCGAAGAGCTGGTCGGCAAGCAGGTGGTGGTCGTCGCCAACCTCGCCCCGAGGGACTTCGGCAAGGGGCTCGTCTCGCACGGGATGCTCCTCGCCGCCGGGCCGTCGGAGTCGCTCTCGCTCGCCACCTTCGGCAAGGAGTACCCCGCCGGAACCCGGGTGAAGTGATGTTCCAGCCTTCGCCGCTGCGACGCACGTACGCCGCTGCGTTGCGCGACCTCACCTCCTCGAAGCCCTCGGTGCGCGCCTCCGCCGCGGCCGACCTCCTCTCCGTCGGCACCGACACCCCGCGCGCCGCCGCCGACGCGCTCGCCCCGCTGCTCGACGACGGCGACTCCAGCGTGCGCACCGCCGCGCTCACCACCCTCGGCGCCCTCGACGCGCGGCACCTGCTCGACGCCATCGCCGCTCGCCTGGACGACGGCGAGAGCACCGTGCGCCAGATGGCCGCCGTGGCCCTCTCCGACCTCGGCGGCGACCGCGCCCTCGAGGCCCTGCGCGGGGCGCTGCGCCACCGCTACGACGACGTGCGCTACCAGGCCCTGCTGGGCATCGTGAGGGCGAGCCCGAGCGAGGGCTTCGCCGCGGCCCTCGAGGCCGTCGACGACGCCGACCCGTGGATCGCCTCCGAGGGCGCCGAGCAGCTCGGCTACCTGCTCGACCCGCAGGTCGACCCGCCCTTCGAGCTCAGCCCCGGGGAGCGCGAGCGGGCCATGGCGTCGCTGCGCCGCGCCTCCGACGAGCGCGATCCGGCGCGGCTCAGGGTGGCGGTGATCGCCTCCATCGCCCGGGTGCGCGCCGGGGACGAGGGCGCCGTCGAGCCGGTGACGGCCTTCGCCCGGGGGACGCATACCATCCCGGGTAAAGACTCCGCCGAGCTGCGCCTCGACGCCATCGACGCGCTGGGCTCGGTGCGCCACCACCCGGACGCCCGCTCGGTGCTCGAGCGCCTCGCCCGCAGCATCCTCCCGACGCCCGCCCGCTCGCACGCCCGGCTCGCGCTGGGGGAGACCTCGTCGTGAGCGTCCCCATCGTCGACTCGCACTGCCACCTCGACTACGCCGACTCCGAGGAGGCGCGGCAGGCGATCCTCGCGCGGGGGCGGGCTGCGGGCATCGCGTGGTTCGTCACCGTGGGCGTGGGCCGGGGGACCGAAGGCGCCCGCGACGCCATCGCCATGGCGGAGGCGGAGCGCGACGTGAGAGCGACCGCGGGCGTGCACCCCCACGACGCGGCGGGCTGCACCGGGGAGACCTACGCGGAGATGGCCCGGATGATCGCCCACGAGAAGGTCGTGGCGGTCGGCGAGGTGGGCCTCGACTACCACTACGACAGCTCGCCGCGCGACGTGCAGCGGGAGGTGTTCCGGAGGTTCATCGCGCTGGCGAAGGAGGCGAAGAAGCCCCTGGTGATCCATACCCGAGAGGCGCCCGCGGACACGCTGTCGATCCTGCGCGAGGAGGGCGCTCGGGACGTGGGCGGGGTGATCCACTGCTTCTCCGAGGACGAGGCCTTCGCCCGCGCCGCGATGGACCTGGACTTCGACGTCAGCCTCTCGGGGATCGTGACCTTCAAGAAGGCCGAGGCGGTGCGGGCGGCGGCGAGGGTGATCCCCCTCGACCGGCTGATGATCGAGACGGACTCGCCCTACCTCGCGCCGATCCCGATGCGGGGGAAGACCAACGAGCCCTCGTACCTGGCGCACACGGTGCGGCAGCTCGCGGAGCTTCGCGGCGACGACGAGGACACGGTGCGCGCCCGCACGACGGAGACCGCGGCGCGACGCCTCGGGCTTCGATAGTGGTTGTGATAGCTTCCGCGCCCGCAGGCGGCGACGGCAGGAGAGGCTCCTTGGGAGACGGCGAGCGGGAAGGGCCGACGATGACGGACACAAAGGACCACGACGCGCACGCGGTGACCAAAGTGACCCCGCCGGGCCGGGTGGTGGCGCTCACCGGGGCGGACGGCTTCCTGGGCCGCAACCTCATCGGGCTGCTGGAGGACGACGACCGGGTGTCGCGCATCGTGGCGCTCGACGTCGAGCGGCCGGCCACGGCGGGGCGAAAGACCCGGTTCTACAAGGTCGACCTGACGCAGCCGAGGGTGGACGCGCGGCTCGCGGAGATCTTCGCCAGCGAGCAGGTCGACACGCTGCTGCACATGGCCTTCCTCTCGTCCCCGACGCACGCGAGCGCCTGGGCCCACGAGCTGGAGAGCGTCGGCACGCTGCACGTGCTCAACGCGTGTCGAGAGCGCCCGGTGCACAAGTTCGTGCTCTGGTCGCACACGATCCTGTACGGGGCGTCGCCGCGAAACCCCAACTTCCTCCCCGAGACGCACCCGCTCCGGGGGCACTCGGAGAGCCGCTTCCTGCGCGACAAGATCGAGGCCGAGCAGGTGGTCGCGAGCTTCGCGCGCAGCTCGCCCGGGACGCTGGTGACGGTGCTGCGCCTCGCGCCCATCCTCGGGCCCACGGTGAAGAACTACCTCACCCGCTACCTCGGGCGCTCCATGGTCCCGACGGTGATGGGCTTCGACCCGCTGATGCAGTTCCTCCACGAGGTGGACGCGCTGGCGGCCTTCAAGCTCGCGGTGATGCGCGACATCCCCGGCGTGTTCAACATCGTCGGCGACGGGGTGCTCCCGCTCTCCACGGTGATCCACCTCACGGGCCGCATCGGGCTGCCGATCCCGCACCCGGTGATGTACCCCATCGTGAGCGCGCTCTGGACGGCGCAGCTCAGCGAGGCGCCGCCCACCTTCGTCGACTACGCCCGCTGGCTCTGCGTCGCCGACGGCGACAAGGCCCTCCGCGAGCTGAAGTTCCGCCCGGCGTTCACGACCCGCGAGGCGGTGCTCGACTACGCCCACTCCCAGCGGATGCGCGACGCGCACCTGCTCCGCACGACCCCCTGAGCCTCTGATCCCCCTTCACGAGCGGTTCACCCCCTATGGCGCGCAAAGTCCTCGGCAACGACCCCTTCGGCGGCGACTCCCCGAAGCCCGCGACGGCCTCCGCGAAGAAGCCAGTGCCCCCCGCGAAGAAGAGCGCTGCGGCGGCGAAGAAGGGAGAGAAGAAGAAGCCCGCGGTCACGCAAGAGGCCCCTGCGATCACGGCGGCTCCGGCTCCGGCTCCGGACTCCCCCGCTCCATCCATGGAGAAGGCCGCTGGGGCCGAGGTCGAGGAGCCCTCGCTGGAGTCCGTGATCGCCCAGCTCGACGCGCTGCTCGACCAGGCCAGGGACCCGGCCGAGAGCCGCCCCCTGCTCGACCGGCTGGCGTCGCGCTTGAAGGCGCTGACCCGGCCCGAGGAGGAGCGCGCCCTGGCCCCCGCGCCCGCCGCCGCGCCGGTGCTCGACGACGAGCCCTTCGACGCCGCGCGCGAGCTCCTCGGGAGCGACTACTACCTCCGCCGATGGGGGCAGACCGCCATCCGCGATCGCTCCGAGGAGGTCGACGACTTCGGCCTCGACCCGGAGTACGCGCGCCGCTGGCAGCCGGTGTGGGACCTCCTCTATGACCGCTGGTGGCGCGTCGAGGTCGAGGGGATCGAGAACGTCCCCACGACCGGGCGCGTGGCGCTGGTGGCCAACCACTCGGGCGCCATCCCCCTCGACGGGATCATGCTGGCCACGGCGCTGCGCAAGGAGCACCCGGGCGCTCGCCCCCTGCGCTGGCTCGCGGAGGACTTCATCTTCCACTTCCCCTTCGCGGGCGCCTACCTCAACCGCCTCGGCGCCGTGCGCGCCTGCCAGGAGAACGCCGAGCGGCTGCTGCGCAAGGACGCCTGCCTCGCGCTCTTCCCCGAAGGGGTGAAGGGCATCGCCAAGCCCTTCCGCGAGCGCTACCAGCTCCAGCGCTTCGGCCGCGGCGGGCACATCAAGCTGGCCATCCGAACGGGGACGCCCATCATCCCGGTGACCATCGTCGGGGCGGAGGAGACGTACCCGATGCTCTTCCAGTCGGGGCGGCTGTCGAAGATGCTGGGGCTGCCCTTCGTGCCCATCACCCCGACCTTTCCCCTGCTCGGTCCGCTCGGGCTCGCGGGGCTCCCGGCGCGCTGGAAGATCGTCTTCGGCGAGCCCATGGCCATGGACGCCTACCGCCCCGAGCAGAGCGAGGACATCGTGCTGGTCAACCGGCTCAACGAGAAGCTGAGAGAGACCATCCAGGGCACGCTCGACCGGCTGCTGCGGGCGCGGCAGTCGGTCTTCAAGGGATAACGGGGCGCTCCGCCTCAGCGCTGCTGGCGCATGATCGGCCGGCCCATCCTCGGCCGCGTGTGCACCGGCGCCGGATCCACGACCGGCGTGCCCATCCTTGGAGCGATGTCCCCCTGCACCATCTGCCCCTGGATCTCCTCCAGGGGAACGGGCGCCGCCGTCACCGGAGGAGCCACCCGGGGCGCCACCGTCGGCGCCGCGACCGTCGTCACGGCCGAACCCATCTGCGCGAAGGCGAGGCCCACGGCGCCCGCGGCGAGCGCGGTCACGGCCCCCGCGGCGGCGACGAGCTGCACCCGCTTGCGGCGCACCCCGACGGGGCAGTCGGCCGTGAGGATCGTGCCGTCAGTGCGGCGGAAGTACCGGACGCAGAGGTCTCCCTCCTTCGAGCGCACCAGCGCCTCGGCGGCCTCGCGGGTCATCGCCGAGAGGTTGTAGACGTTCTTCCTGCAGCTCCCGCAGAAGCGCGATTGCTCGTCGCCGGTCATCGCGTCCCAGCGCTCGTGGCAGGGCGAGGCCACCCGGATGTCGTCGAGCATCGGCAGCCTGCGCGGGGCGCGGGCGTGGAGCTCGCGGCGCACGGCGTCGAGCTCGGTGATCAGCCTCGGCTCGCTGCGGGCCGCGCGCTCGAGCCGGGCGCGCTCGTCACGGATGCCAGCGAGCTCCTGCTCGAGCTGGGAGAGACGGATCTGCAGGGCTTCGACGTCGTTGCGGTAGCTCATGGCCCGGGTTGGGACGGACGAGCCCGCGAAGAGTTTTGGTGGGGTGGAGACGAATTCCGCGCGAGCGCGCGGAGGCCCTTACATCCGCAGCACCTTGAAGGCGTGGGCCCACTGGTTGCGCAGGAAGCCCGGGGCGCACCAGAGCTGGCAGAGCGGCTCGATGGCGCGGGCCCCCTCCACGCCGCCGACGTCCTCGGCGTCCCAGCCGAACTGCTCGAGGATGCCCGTGACCTGGGCCTTCGCTCCGGCGTCGTCGCCCGCGATGAACATCGTCGGTCGCCCGCCGGGGAAGCTCGGGTTGACCATGAACGCGTTGCCCACCGACGAGAAGGCCTTCACGAAGCGAGCGCCCGGCGCGGCCTTCTGAAGCCGCTCCATCAGCGAGTCGTTGGGCCCGGTGAAGTAGGGAAGGATGCCGTTGACCGGACCGCCGGCGATGGGGTTGGTCGCGTCGATCACCGTCTTGCCCTCCAGCGAGCGGGCGAGGCCCTTCACGAGCTCTTCGGCCACGCGCCCGGCGACGCCCAGCACCAGCACCTCGCCGTGCGCCGCGACCGCCTCGAAGGTGCCCTCCGCGACGCCGTTCTCCGCCGACCAGCCCGCGAGCTTCGTGCCCTCGCGGCTGCCGATGCGCACGTCGTGGCCGTGCTTCTTGAACCCCAGCGCGAGCACCTTGCCCACGTCCCCCGACCCGAGAACTCCCACCTTCGCCATCGTCGTCCTCCTCGTCGCCTTCGCGGCGACTCCATCACAGGCGGCGGCGCGAGCCCGCTCCCGCAGCCGCCGCGACCGAAGCTATCTTACCCTATCAGGTAATCGTCAACCCCGTCGCAGCAGCGCCGCCGCCCGCGCCCAGTCCTCGGGCCGCGCGCCGTCGACCGCCGCGCCCTCCGTCGGCCATGCCTCGCCCCGGGAGAGCGCCGCCGCCAGCGCGTCCAGCCACGGGGTCGCCGCCAGCGCGTCTCCGCCCAGCCAGAGCCCCGCCCCCGCGCTCACGGCCTCCACCCGCCCGATCGGGACCGCCACCGACGAGGCCTCCCCCTCGGGCGCCTCCGCGGCCTGCGCCCCTTCGTCGGCGAGCTCTTCCGTCACCGTCGCCCCCGCCCGCTCGGCCACCGCCGCCGCGAGCGCGCCCAGCACCGCCATCGGGTCGCGCCCGCCGCCGAGCGCCACGGGCTCCTTCGAGCGCCAGCGGTCGAGCGCCCGCTCAGCCTCCGCGGCGTGCTCCGCGGGCAGCGCGACGGGATCATCCCACCCCGCGATCATCTCCAGCAGCACCGCGCCGGACGGCGACAGGTCGTAGCCCAGCACCGCCGCGGGTCGGTGCGCGACGGCGATCCACTCGCGCCCGAAGTAGGCCGCGGAGATACCCGACCGGGTAAAGCCACGCAGCCACGGGCGCACGTTGCGGTTGAGCAGCGTCGCGAGCGTCGCGTCGGAGTAGAGCGAGTCTGCCGCCGGGAGCGCCAGCGAGCACCAGAGCGCGCGGCGCCCGACCCACGCCGCGGTGCCCGTCGTACGGCGACGCACCACCTCGGGGAACACCGTCACCGCCGAGCGCCTCTGCCTCGCGCCGAGCACCACCACCGGGCCCTCGACGAGCGAGCTGGCGAGCCACGTCTCGCCGCGGTCGGCCCGGCGCAGGAGGGCGTCTCCCAGCGCCGCGGCGGCGCGCGGCGATCGGGCGGTGATGGGGGTCTGTCGGAGCGTCGGCTCCATGATCGGGGGCTACAGGGCGGGGCGCGCGACTAGCGCATCCCGGGCGGGCGCTCGGCGTCGGCGCCGGGCTGTACCACCACGGCGGGACCACCGAGGCGCGGACCGGGCTCGCGCGGCACCACGGCGTTGGTGGTGACGGGAGAGCCGATCTCGACCTGCTGCATGGCGCCGCTGGGCAGCCGGAGGCGCATCGTCTCCGGGGCCTGGAAGGGGGGGAAGTCGATGTAGACGAACTGGAGCCCCTGGGGGCCGGGCTCCTGGGACATGCGGTGCTCCACCTCGGCGCGCACCTGCACGACCAGGTCGACGCCGCCGCGAACGCTGCGGAGGAAGGCGCGGGTCACCGGGGTGTCGAAGGCCTCGGTGATGAGCGGGCGGCGGTTGTTCGACAGCCCGACCCTCCCCCCGGCGATGTGGAACACCCGCGTCAGCGGAGTGCGCGTCTCGGTGACCACCCCGGGGCGCGTCATCGCCACGAACACCCGGCTCCCGCCAGGGACCATCTGGAAGCCCGGCCAGGCCACCACGGGCACCTGGCTCCTGCCCTGTCGCGCCAGGCGACGGAGGCCCGGCGCCAGCGAGGCCACCCCCGGCGTCACGCCTCCGTACTCCTCGGGCCGATGCGCTCGCGCGCCGTCGAGCCGACGCGTCCCCACCTGGCGCTGGCCAGGATCCTGACCCGCCGAGGGCACCACCCCGATGGACGAGGTCCCGTTCGGGGTGCCCCCCACCACGGTGTACCCGCCCTGCTGGGCCTGCGCGGCCGTCGCCCCGAGCGCGACCACGCCCGCCATCGCGAGCCCGAAGCCCCACTGCCGCATCGAGTACCTCATCGCCAGCGATTCCATCACGGCCCCGCAGGCGCTGCCAACTTCGCAGCACGGCCCGCGGCACATCTCCACATCCCTCCCCACAGCATTCCTCGCCTACACTCTCCGGTCGAGCATCGTGAACCCCTTCGCGAGCGTCACCTTCGCGTGGCTGACCGTCTACGTCTTCCTGCTCGCGAACTTCGTGTTCCTCGGGCTGTTTCGTCGCCTCGTGGGCGACGCCCGCTGCTTCGGCGCGCTGCTGGTGCTCAGCGTCCTCTACGACCTCGCCTCGGTGCTCCGCTACGGCCACCAGCCCGTCGGCCCCATCCCCTGGGAGCAGGTCCGCATCGCCGCCGGCCTCGGCTCCATGCCCGTCGCCCTCGACCTCGCCATGCGCCTCTCCGACGCCTCCCCGAAGGCGCGGCGCTGGCTCAAGCCCGCCTACGCCTGGTTCGGCGTGCTCCTCGCCCTCAACCTCTTCGGCGTCGTCGTGCACGACCACGAGTACGTCCAGCGGGTCGTGCTCGGGCCCTTCACCATCGTCTACCGCGAGGCGCACATCTCCCCCGCCGCGCAGCTCGCGATGTTCCCCGCGATCCTCGCGGCGCTGGTCTCCTCCTCGTTCTATTTCTTCCGCGCAGCCCGCGCCCAGGGCCGCTGGATGTGGGGCGTCGCGCTCAGCTACCTCCTCGTCGCCTGCGGCGTCGTCCACGACTCGACCACCGGCGTGACGCACCTCCCGTCGCCCTTCCTGCTCGAGCACTTCATGTTCATCCACATCGGGGCGCTGTCCCTGGTGTTCACCGCGCGCCTCGCCGAGGAGCTCTCCCGCCGCGACGACGAGCTCGCCCGGGTGCGCGACGCCCTCCAGCAGCGCGAGGCCCTCGCCGCCGTCGGGGAGCTCTCCGCCATCGTCGCGCACGAGGTGCGCAACCCCCTCGCGATCATCCTCAACGCCGTCGCCTCGCTGCGCCGACCGCTCCCCACGAGGGAGCGCGACCTGCTGCTGGGCATCCTCGAGGAGGAGGCCGACCGCATCAACCGCATCGTCACCGACCTGCTCACCCTCGCCCGGCCGCTCCACCCGGAGGCCCGCGAGATCCTCCCGAAGGAGCTCATCCTCCGCTGCCTCGGGCCCGCCGAGCGCACGGGCACCGAGGTCGAGCTGCGCTCCAGCCCCGAGGCGGAGGCCCCCATCCAGTGCGACGCGCACCTGCTACGGCACGCCCTCGAGAACGTCATCGAGAACGCCGTGCAGGCCATGGGGACGGGCGGCGCGCTCACCATCACCCTCGCCCGCAAGACCCGCCAGGGCGTCGCCGGGCGCGAGATCGCCGTCATCGACACCGGCGAGGGGATGAATACCGAGGTCCGTAACAGCGCGCGCAAGGCCTTCTTCACGACGCGCACCACGGGCACCGGGCTCGGGCTCGCCATCGTCGACCGCATCCTCACCGCGCACCGCGGCGCCGTGGACATCGAGAGCAGCCGCGGCGAAGGGACCACGGTCCGTCTGTTCGTCCCCGAACCGCCCACCGCGGCGCCCTCCCCCTCGGGCCTGAGCCGGAAATGAACGCCGCGCCCGGCGGGCGCACCAGTCCCGTGGATGGACCAACGGTTCGACCCCGAGATGGAGGCCCCCGATGCGCACCGCCGCCGCCCTCACCCTGCTGGCCTCGCTGGTGTGCGCGCCGGCGATCGCCCTCGCCGACCCCTTCCACTTCCAGGTCTCCGCGGGCACCGAGATCCCGCTGGCGCTGTCGCTCCGCGGTGACGTCGAGCTCCCCGGCCGGCTGAGGGTGATGGCCTCGGTCGGCACGACCCCCGAGCTCTACCGCGACGCCTTCAACGGCATCATCTCCGCCGCCGGAACCAGCTCGCAGACCTCCTCGGGCCTCTACGGCATCAGCCTCGACAGCGGCTCGATGTGGCGCATCCACGGCGGCTGGCGGCCCTTCCCCAACGCCGGGCTCCTGCTGATGGGAGGCTACGCCAGGCTCGACCTCTCGGGCACCGCGAGCGCGAGCGAGCTCATCACCTCGGTCACCGGCCGCCCCCCGCCGCCGAACGTGCCCGAGGCCAACGGCGTCTACTCCATCGCCTCGACGCTACACACCGTCAACGCCGACCTGGGATGGGAGTTCCTGTTCTTCGGCGACCGCCTGGTGCTCCAGATGGCGGTGGGCTTCATCGGAACCGTCGACTCTCGCACGGCGATCACCCCGCGCTTCGCCTCGACCACCCCCGGCACCGCGGAGGCCCGCCGCACCGCGCAGGACTACGTCGACCACGTGCTGCGATCGTACGTCTTCCTCCCGACCTTCTCGCTCTCGCTGGGCTTCCGGCTCTTCTGAGCGGTTCTCAGGCCGGGCCGCACGACACGGTGACCTCGGCCACGTTGTCGCCCTCGTCGCACTCTCGCGCCGCGCCGCCGTCGTCGACCCGCACCCAGACCCTCGTCTCCACCGACGGGGCATCGATGGTCGCGCACACCCGCTCGGACTGCCCGGGCGCCAGCACCCTCGTCGTGGTCCCGGTGCCGAGGCGGCGAGCGCCCATCGCCGAGGGGTCGCGGTCCCAGACCCCGACGCCGACCGCTCCCACCGGGGCGTCTCCGCGGTTGCTCACGGTGGTGCAGACGCTGGCCATCCGACCGGCGCAGGTGGGCGCCGCGGGCATCGACGAGAGGTTGGGCGCCAGCAGCGTGCGGTCGCGCGCCCGGTTGAGACGGAAGGTGTTGTGCGTCCTCCACGAGGGCGCCTCGCGCCGGGGGATCGTGCCGTCGTCGTTGATGTTGTCGATGTGGTAGCCGTGCTCGTTCCAGAGCGGGCGCGCGGCCACCCAGGAGCCGTCGCCGGAGGTCCAGATCTCGAGGCCCGGGACGCGCTGCGTCGACGCCACCGCCGCGGGGATGGTGTTGCCCGCGAAGGCCGCGCACTGGTTGGCGCCGAAGACGATGTCCGCCTGACCGTCGCCGTCCGCGTCCGCCACGATGGCCTGCTCGGTGCGCGTCTGGCTCGGGTTCCAGTCCTCGAAGACCACCCGCCCGGTGCGCCCGTCGAGCACCATGAAGCGCTCCTCGTCGTTGTAGACGACCTCGCTGGCCCCATCGCCGTTGAAGTCGAACACCGTGCTCGACGTGACGTTGCTCGACGTGTCCTCGGTGACCGTCGCCCAGCGCACGCCCACCGCCACGCACTCCGGCCCCACCGCGCGGCAGTCCGGATCGAAGAGCGTGTAGCGGTCGCCGCCCGCCACGCCGATCTCCGCGTGTCCGTCCCCGTCGAAGTCCGCCACCGTGGGCGCGCCCCCGAGGGCCATCGCGCCCCGCAGCGTCGCGGTCCACCGCGCCGAGCCGTTGAGCCCGTCGTAGAGCGTGAGCGTCCCGCCGGCCATCACCGCCACCTCCGGAACGCCGTCGGTCCCCGCGTTGCCGCGCCCGTCCAGCAGGTCGCCCACCGCCGCGAAGCCCTCGCCCGTACCCATCCGAAAGCGCGCCCGCCCCGCCGCGTCGTACACCGCCGACCCGGTGATCACCTCCAGACTCCCGTCGCCGTCGAGGTCGATCACCACGCTCAGCGGCCCCTGCCCGTTGCTGCCCCGCGTCGCCGCCTGCCAGCGCACCGCGCCGGTGCGGCCGTTCACCACCGCGCCGCCGGAGATCACCTCCGCCACGCCGTCGCCGTCGAGGTCCGCGATGCTGATGGAGGGGTTGGACCCGTTCATCCCCGCGAGGGGCTCCATGGATTGCCAGTAGAGCCGACCGTCGCTGCGGAAGGCCGCGAGCCCGAAGCGCGCCGTCACCGCCACGACCTCCAGCCCGTTGGCCGGGTTGCCGTCCAGGTCGCCCACCGCGGGGTGACCGTCCCAGCGCAGCCCGTAGGCCGCGCGCTCGTCGTTGGGCGCGCCGACCCCGTTCTGCGACCAGAGCAGCCGATGCGGCGCCCTCCCAGAGACCACCCGCAGCACCGAGCGGGAATAGCTCGTCTCGCAGGAGAAGGTCATGAACGCCACCTCGGGGACGGGCTCCTCCCCGGCGGCTCCCCGCACGATGTCCGCCACGACGGGCGTCGAGCACACCTGGTCGGCGCCCGCGAAGGGCGTCCCCGCGGTGGCCCTCCAGTGCAGCCTGAGCGCGGGGCTGCGGAAGGGCTCCGCCGAGGGCGTCACGGTGCACCGCTGCGGACCAGCGTCGCCCGAGGGACGATCGACCGCCGCGTCGCCCGGAGGCACGTCCGCGGGGGCATCGACCGCCGCGTCCACGCGGACGATGTCCGTCGAGGCGTCGAAGCGCAGGGCGTCCGCGGGGCGATCGCCCGCGAGGTCGCTGGAGGGCCTCGCGTCGAGGCGCGAGGCGTCGGCCGCGGTGATGGTCTCCTCGGGAGCGCAGCCCAGCGCCAGCGCGGCGAGCACGACGGCGCGAGCGGGCGCGCTCACGGCATCACCGGCGCCGGCTGCCAGCCGTTGCCGTCGACGTCGACGTACACCGGGTTGGTGTACCCGATGGCGCTGCCGCTGCCGATCGGAGCGAGCGAGCCGCCCCGCGCGAGCACCACGTAGAAGCTGTCCCGCGAGGGCCGCGCCCGCACCGTCGCGCGCCACCGCACCACGCCGCTGCGACCGGGAGAGGCGTCGCCGAGCTCCTGCACGAAGGCCTCCGTCGCGGTCGTGGCCACCGTCGCGGTGAAGGCGTCCTGAGCCCCCACGCGGGCGAGCGCCAGCGGGCGGCCGTTCTCGAAGACCACCAGGTCGCGCGCGGTGACCCACGGCGCAGCCTGCAGGGTGATCTCCAGCGGGACGGTGCCGTCGCCACCGGGTCGCACCACCTCGCGCCAGCCCATGCGGGCCTCGCCGTTTACACGAACCTGTAACACCAGCCCGGCGGCCACGACCACCCGCTGCGCGCGGATGGCGTCGGTGACCATCGCCTGGGTGACCCGCTCCGGCGCGTCCTCGTTGACGCGCAGGAGGTTGTGCGGCCAGCCCGATCCGCCGTTGCGCTCGTGCGTGTCGCTGTTGCCCAGCGCGCACGGGTGCTCTCCCCTCCTCAAGAACCCGAACCAGTCCTGCATCGTCGGCACCGCGGGGGCGTTGCGCATCGCGAGGGCGCGCAGCGCGGCGTCGTTGGAGGCGAGGTAGTCCCGCGGCTCGCCGACCTCGGTGTTGACCTCGAGCGCCTCCCAGCCCGTGGCCACGGGGATGACCGCGCCCGCGGGCGTGCTCCCGGCGCCGGTGAGCGGGTTGAGGCCGATGGTGGAGAAGTAGCCCTTGAGGTTGTTGGAGCGCGGGTGCGACAGGTGCAGCAGCGGGTTGCCAGACTCCCCGCGGACGCGCGTGAAGATCTGCTGCGCGGTCTGGTCGGCCCAGTACTGCGCCCCGATGAGGGCCGTCGGATCGGCCGGGTTGATGGTCAGCGGGTACGCGTTGAAGTGCCCGGTGCCCACCACGGAGATCTCGTTGCCCATCATCGAGCCGAACCAACGGCCGAGGTTGAGCTCCCGGGTGCACGGCCCGAAGTCGGTGACGTTGTCGTGGTCCGTGGTGGCGGCGTACTCCAGGCCCTCGGCGGTGTTCTCCAGCACGCGGTTGCAGAGGCTGCGCCCGGAGTCGATGCTCCCGACGGTGTGCTGGTGGAAGTCGCCCGACACCTGCCCCGGGGTGTCGAGCACGCGGCGCAGCGTGGCCATGAGCGTGGCGTCCTCGCCCGCGGTGAGCGTCAGCTCGCTCTCCACCGAGTCGTACTCCTCGCCGCGCGAGACGATCGCCCGGTAGCGCCCGGGCTTCACCGCCACCCGCTCGGTGCCGCCGAGCGAGTAGATCGCCCGGTGCAGCCCGTAGGACTCGCGCTCGCCCTCGAGGTCGCCGAGGCCGGGGTCCGGCGCCTCGGCGGCCATGCCCCGGAGGCTCACCTTCATGGGCGCGCGCACGGTCATGCCGTCGCGCTCCACGGCGTGGAGGTCGAGCACCAGCGTCGCGGACTGCCCCACCGTCGGGGCGGCGGTGACCATCCCCCCGTCGGTGACGGTGACGCTCACCGGGGCGCCGCGGTTGCGCCCCTCGTCGACGGCCACCAGCGCGTAGCGGCCCGGCGCGAGCGCGAGGCGATAGGCCCCGTCCGCCGCCGAGCGGGCCACGGAGCGCACCGCCGCGCCAGCAACATACGGATCGTTGTAAGCGTAGACCAGCGCGCCCGGCGAGCTGACGCCGGTGACGACGCCGTGCGGGTCGCGGCGGGCGTTCATGAGGGGCTCGACGACGGAGCTCACGTCGCCGGTGCCGATGGCGATGTAGCGGGAGAACGACGCGGGCTCACCACGGCGCGCGGAGAGCGTGGGGTAGAGCGCGACGGTGCCCGAGGCGTCGACGACGGGCACGCTCATGGTGCCCGAGGCGGGCGAGATGCCGTAGGAGACGCGGCGGTGGTTCTCCCCCGGGTCGCTGACGCCCACGAGGTAGCGCGGAGGCGCCATGGCGCGGGTGGCGTCGCCGAAGCCCGTCGCGTCGGTGAAGAGCGTGAGCGCCGAGCCGGCGCCGTAGAACTCCCCGGTCGCGGAGAGGGGCACGGCGGCGTTGCTGTTGGACTGCACCTCCGTGCGCACCTCGAGCACCGAGCTGTCGGGGCGGAGGATGTAGTGCGTGACGATGCGCACGTCGCGGTCGCGCGCGAGGTTGTCGATGAGGTTGATGAGGCGCGTGGGGACGTCCCGGCCGATGACCCTGATCGCCGCCGGGCGGCCGTTGGAGCCGTCGCAGGCGACGCTCACCTCCTCGGCGTCGCTGATGCGGTACCCGAACATCGGGAACATCTCCCGGAACAGGTCGCCGCCCGCCTCGCCGCGCGGGCGCGCCACGTCCATGTCGATGATGTTCCCGCCGTAGAGGTTGTAGCCCGCGGCCCGGGGCGCGACTCCGGGTCGCACCCTCCCCTGCACGATCACCCGCACCTTGTTGTTGTAGATCCGCAGGTGCCCGACGCGCCCCGCCGCGGCCTCTCCGCCCAGCAGCTCACGCTCGTGGGTGATCACCCCCGCGCGCGCCTCGGAGGCGTCGAGGGAGTCATCGAGGGCCCGGGGGCCTGTCGCCGCGGGGCACGCATACGGGTCCACGTAAGGCGGGAGCGCCCCGACGTCGGGCTTGGCCCCGAGGTCGTCGCCGAGATCGCTGGCCGCGGGCAGGTCGAGCCCGACCTCTGGAACGTCCCGCGCCGCGCCGGCGTCGGCGGCGGTCGAGGATGAGTTGCAGGCCACGAGCAGCGGAGCGAGTCCAAGGAGACGGCGCATGGCCGGGGATGGTGCCAGCCCGGGGGCTCTCGGGGCAAAGGTCCGGCGCGTGGACTCTGACGGTGACGGGCACTATGGTCCGCGTCATCATCGCCATGCCAATGTCTGACGACCCGAAGACGCCGCTCCCGACCGAGACCGCCGCCCCGGTCGCGGCCCCTCGCCCGCGCCGCAAGAAGGCTTACTCCCGCTACCTGATCCTCGTGGGTCTGGCGGGCGTCATCGCCATGATCGCCTCGACCTTCCGAGGCTCGGCGATGGTGTACTCGAAGTACGTCGACGAGGTGACCCGCCCCGCCGAGCGAGCGCGCTGGGTCGGCCGCACGCTGCGCGTCGAGGGCCTGGTGGTGCCTGCCTCCATCGAGCATCGCCCGGGCACCCGTGACTTCCGCTTCCGGGTGTCGCGCAACCACGCCGAGCTGGCGGTGACCTACAGCGGCATCGTGCCCGACACCTTCCGCGACTGCGCGGGCGTCACGGTGCGCGGGGTCCTCGGGCAGGACGGGGTGTTCCGCAGCGACGAGATCGTCGCCAAGTGCCCGAGCAAGTACGAGGCGGCCACGGTGGTCAACGGCGAGTGCATCGTGGGCATGGCCCCGGAGGCGCCGGGGCGGCGGATGTGAGGGCTCCCGCTTCCCGTGCACAGGACGGCGCGGTAGGTTAGAAAGCTCCAAATGGGTGCGCGTACCTTCGCGATTGGCGACATTCACGGCAACCTGGAGGCCCTCGACCTCCTCCTCGCCCGCATCGCCCCGGAGAAGGACGACACGGTGGTGTTCCTCGGCGACTACCTCGACCGGGGTACCCAGTCGAAGGAGACCATCGAGCGGGTGCGCTCCTTCGTCGACGACGCGCCGTGCAAGGCCGTCGCCCTCCGCGGCAACCACGAAGACATCTGGATCGAGTGCTTCAAGGAGCCCAACGCGGGCTTCCTGCTGCCGCGCAGCAACGGGTGCATGGACTCGTTTCGCTCCTTCACCGCGGCGCCTCCGCTGGAGGAGGGCCAGCCGCTGAGGGCCGAGGAGTTCGTGCAGTACCTCCAGGTGGCCTCGTGGTTTCCGAAGGACGTCATCGACTGGTTCGAGTCGCTGCCGCTCTGGTACGAAGACGACCACGCGCTCTACGTGCACGCGGGCCTCGACGGCCGCGACGCGGAGTGGAAGCACCCCAAGGACGGCCGCCAGAAGCCCCTGATGTGGATGCGCGAGAAGGGCTTCTACAACGGCTACGAGGGCAAGCGGGTGGTGTTCGGCCACACGCACACCCGCGACCTGCCGCAAGAGCTTCGCCGCTACCCCGACGCGTGCCCGAAGGAGTCCGACCGGGTGTGGCTCCGCGGCGACCTGGTGGGCATCGACACCGGCTGCGGCCGCGCGGGCGTGCTCACCGCCGTCGAGCTCCCGTCGCTGCGCATCATCGACTCTCGCTGATCGCGCCCAACAGCGCCGCGCGGGGGTTATGCTCCGCGCGATGCCACGCATGACCTCGCCCCTCGCATTCGCTGCCGGCGCGCTCGGCTGGACCGCCGCGGAGTATGCCCTCCACCGCTTCGTGGGCCACGGCCCCCGACGACGACGCCCGGCGCGCTGGTACCAGCGCATCACGCCCTCGGGGCTGCTCGCGGAGTTCAACGAGGAGCACCTCGCGCACCACGCCGACCCGACCTACTTCGCGCCGACCTCGCGCAAGGCCGTCGCCGCGGTGGTGAGCACCACCCTCGTCAGCGCAGCGCTCTCCGCGCTGGTGGGCCCTCGCCGCGGGTGCTCCTTCGCGGTGGGCTTCGGGGCCATGTACGTGACCTACGAGGTGCTCCATCGGGTCATCCACACGCATCCTCCGACCGGCCCGTACAGCCGCTGGGCGAGGCAGCACCACCTGCTCCACCACTTCCGCGCGCCCCGCCTCAACCACGGCGTCACCACCCCCCTCTGGGACCACGTGTTCGACACCATGGCCCCGGTGTCGGCCCCGCTGCGGGTGCCCTCGAAGCTGTGCCCCGTCTGGATGATCGACCCCGCCACCGGCGCCGTGCGCGCGCCCTACGGCGACGACTACACCGTCGTCTGACGCTCCCTCGCCGTGACCCTACCGGGTCGCGGCGTGTGTGGAGTATCGTCCGCGGAATGCGACTCCACTGGGCCCTCGCGGCGCTGACCACCCTTACGCTTGCCTGCAACAACGACGACGCCAGCACCACCGACTCGGGCGCTCCGGCAGACGTCCCTGCGGTGTCCGACCTGCCCCTGGTGGTCGACACCGGGGCGGACGTCCCTCGCGACGTCGGCACCGACGCGGGCCCTCCGCCGCTCTTCACGCCGTGCTCCACGGTCGCCAACTGCCGGGGCATCCCCTCGGCGCAGTGCATCGCCGTCACCGAGGGCTACCCGATGGGCCAGTGCACCCGAACGTGCACCATGGACGCCCAGTGCGGCGCCGGCGGCATCTGCCTCGACTTCGGGACGCGCCGCGTGTGCTTCAAGCGCTGCGAGGACGTCACCGGCTGCCGCGCGGGCTACAACTGCTTCGTCGGGCGCGGCGAGGGCGACGCCGCCGAGCGCGCGTGCTTCCCGTTCTGCACCGAGGACGCGCAGTGCCCCGGCGCGGCGTGCAACCGCTACTCGCGCTTCTGCGGGACGCTCGACGCGACGCGCGCGGACAACGGCGCCACCTGCGAGCGCAACCTCGACTGCCGCAGCGGGCGCTGCTTCGAGGAGTTCAACGAGACCAGCGGCAACCCCAGCGGGTACCTGGGCGGGCAGTGCTACTCGCGCTGCACGGTCCCGCCGGCCGCGGACTACAACGGCCCGACCTACCCCCGCAGCGACTGCCCCGAGAACAGCGTGTGCGTCCGTGAGGCGGGCCAGGTCGCGGGCCAGACGGCGCTCTGCCGCGGGTCGTGCACCAGCACCGCCGACTGCCGGGGCGGCTACATCTGCCTCAAGCCCTCGCGCGGCGCCGACGCAGGAACCTACAACAACGGCTACTGCGCCCCGCTCAACTGCCACTACATGACCCAGACCTGCCCGAGCGACGCGACCTGCCAGACCACGCGCTCGGACGACGCGGGCGTCCCCACCAGCGGGTTCTGCGTGCGCTCGCCGGCGAGCGACGCGGCGGTCACCGACGCCAGCGCCGACGCGACCGCAGACGCCCCGAGCGCCCGCGACGCGGGCGTGACCGACGCCCCCGCGGACGGCGGCTGAGCGCAGCGAGACCGGTCGAGGGAATACCCTGGGAGGTATTCCTTCGACGCGGGCCTCCGCTGGATCAGACCTCGAACTGGCCTGCTTCGAGGATCTCGGTGATGCGATAGAGGAAGTTGTTGGCCGCGACGCCGTCGACGATGCGGTGGTCGTAGGAGAGCGCGACGAACATCACCGGGTGGATGGCGATGGTGTCGACGCCGTCGACCTCGACCACCACCGGGCGCTTCACGATCTCGCCGGTGCGGAGGATCGCGACGTTGGGCTGCGAGATGACCGCGGCGCCGACGAAGTTGCCCTTGGTGCCGGGGTTGGAGATGGTGAAGGTCGATCCGGCGAGGTCGTCGGCCTCGATCTTCCCGTCGCGGGCCTTGCGGGCGACGGTGTCGATGCCCTTGGCGAGGCCCTTCACCGTGAGCTCGTCGGCGTCGCGCACCACCGGAACGAGCAGTCCGCCGGGGGTCTCCACCGCGACCCCGAGGTTGATCTGCTTGATCTTCACGTAGGAGTCGTCGAGCACGCGGGCGTTGAGCACCGGGTTCTCGCGCAGCGCCTTCGCCGTCGCCGCCGCGATGAACGACAGGAAGGTCAGCGAGACCCCTTCGGCCTTGAGCGCGTCCTTGCGGGCCTCTCGCAGCCTGGAGACCTTGTGCATGTCGATCTCCGCGAAGGTGTAGACGTGCGGAGAGACGTGCTTCGAGTAGACCATGTGGTCGGCGATGATTCGCCGGCGACGGTTGAAGGGGACGATCTCGTCGCCGGGCGCCTGGACGTAGGGCTTCACGCTGAAGCCACCGCGCGGCGCGGCGGGCGCCTGGGCCGGAGCGGACTGCCTCGGCTGCTCCACCGACGGCGGCGGAGGCGGCGTGGCCGGGCGCGACGGCGCGGCGGCGGGCGTCGCGACGACCTTGCCCGCGGCGGCGGCGAGCGCGTCGTCTCGGGTGACGCGGCCGTTCTCGCCAGAGCCCTTGATGGCGCTCACGTCGAGGTCGTTCTCCCGGGCGATCTTGCGAACGACGGGGGTGGTCGGCGGCTCGCGCGAAGGAGCGGCGGCGGGCGCGGGCGCGGCGGGCGTCACGGCGGGGGCGGCGGCGGGCTTCGCGGCGGAGGCGCTCGCGGCGGTGTCGATCTCCGCGATGGGGACGTTGACCGGCACCACGGCCTGCTCGGCGGCCAGGAGCTTCGTGACGACGCCACCGACCGGCGACGGCACATCGGTGTCGGCCTTGTCGGTAGAGACCGTGACGAGGATCTGGTCCTTCGCGATGGTGTCACCGGGCTTGACGTGCCAGCGGGTGATGGTGCCTTCGACGACGCTCTCACCGAGCTGCGGCATGACGACGGGTACGGCCATGAGTGCGATCCTTTTCTCGGGTACTGGGACTTTGGACGCTTCTTCGCGTGGGAAGTCCGTTCGCCGAAGGCCAATACCCGCAAGCGTCTACGGACGCAATCGCGCTCAGCGCGTGGCGTGGAGCACGTACCAGAGGGCCCCGCTGGCGAGCACGAGGAAGCCCAGCGACGCGAGCAGCAGCAGCGCCCCGGAGGAGGACTTCTGCGGCGGAGGCGGCGCGAGCGGCGCGGCCCCCGGCGTCCACCCCGGCGGCATCGTGGCCTGCGGGTTCATCCCCCCGTAGCTCGGCTGCGGAGCCATCGGGAAGGCATCGCCCATCGGGGCCATCGGCGTGGGCGCCGCCTGGCCCTGCGAGGGATGATCCTGCAGCGTGGCGGCCTCTTCCTGGCGCCCATGAAACTGCTGCTGTCCCTGCTGCTGCTGGATCTCGTTGTACCCGCCGGGCGGGCCCCCGAGGTCGCGCGTGGTCGCCTTGGCCTGGGCCATCGCCTCGCGGTACGGGTCGTAGCTCTGCGCGGGCTCCGGACTCTTCCGGGCGCCCTGCTGCGCCTCGTGCTCGGCTGCCGGGGCCGGCGAGCGCCGACCGCGAATCTGCGCCATCACGGGCGAGCCGTGGCTGAAGAGCGCCGTCTCGCCGTCGTCCTCGTAGTCCTCCGCCGGGGGCGGGGCCGCCGGGCGCGAGGGGCGCGAGGGCCGCAGGGGCGCGGCCTTCACCGTGGGCGTGCGCTCGCGAACGTTGGAGGTGCGCGCGGAGCTGTCCGCGGGGGCGGGCATCGCCATCGTGGGCTGGCGCAGCTTGGACGACGGCCGCGGCCCCGACTCCTCCTGGCGGACGCGCGGCGCGGAGGTCGACGGCAGGATGGAGGGGGGCACGTCGGGGTCGGTCATCGTGTGCCGCGCGGGCTCGACGACGGTGGACGACAGCGGGTCCATCTCCATGTCGCTGTTGGCGCTCTCGCGCATGGCGCGCCGCTCGCGTTCGAGCTTCTGCGAGGCCACGCCGGAGATGAACGCCGCCACGTCGCGCCCGGAGGCCACGGACCCGGCGAGGTGCGTCTCGATCGCGTCGGCGAACTCGTCGGCCGACATGAAGCGCTGGTCGGGGTCGGGGTTGAGGGCCTTCTTGCAGATCTCGTCGAGCACCGGCGGGAGGCGCGCGTCGAAGTCCAGCAGCGGGGGGTACTCGCCCGTGAGGATGCGCCGCGCGGTGTCGAAGTCGTTCTCGCCGGCGTAGAGGCGGCGCAGGGTGACGGCCTCCCAGAGCGTGACGCCCATGCCGAAGACGTCGACGCGGCGGTCGAGCGGCGCGCTGCGCAGCTGCTCGGGGGCCATGAAGTTCAGCTTGCCCTTGATCATCCCCACCTTGGTGGTGGTGACCCGGGACTCGGCCTTGGCGATGCCGAAGTCGACGATGCGCGAGACGCCGTCGACGCCGACGACGATGTTCTGCGGGGAGACGTCGCGGTGGATGATCTTGAGGTGGTTGCCCTCGAGGTCGCAGAGCTCGTGGGCGGCGTGCAGGCCCGCGAGCGCGTCGAGCACCACGCGCAGGGTGATGCCCAGCGGGATGCGGCGGCGCAGCGAGATGGCGACCTTCTCCACGTTGGAGAAGCTGTCGCCCTCGATGTAATCCATGATCAGGAAGACGAGGCCGTCTTCGAAGCCCACGTCGATGATGGGCACCACGTTGGGGTGGTGGATGGTCGCCGCGACCCTCGCCTCGTCGAGGAACATGTCCACGAAGGACTCGTCCGAAGACAGGTGCGCGTGCATGACCTTGATGGCCACGAGTCGCCGGAAGCCGCCCGACCCGGTGGAGCGCGCGACGTACACCGAGGCCATGCCGCCGGTGCCGATCTCCGCAATGACCTCAAACCGCCCGATGCGGGATCCGACGAGGCTGTTGCGTGCAGCACCGGCTTTCATGCGATCGGTCTGACGAACCTACCACACTGCCGCGCGCTGCCGGAAGGCAACGGCGAAACGGTGCTGACTCAGGTCTCCACCCGGATGGGCGCGAAGAGCCCCCGGGCGCGCTCGACCAGAGGCCCGGCGAGGGTGCAGTGGGCGCCCCGCTCGATGCGGCGCTGCAGCCCGATAAGCCCTCGTTCGTCGACCTTCACGAGCTGCGTGGACTCCACGGAGGGAGCCTCGCCGTCCTCGAGCACCCGGCCGAGGAGCGCGGCGTCGGTGCCGTGTCGATAGGTGAGTGTACGTGGGTAGGAGTGCGCCGGAGTGAAGGCGGTCAAGAGCTCCAACGGGCCGAAGCGGCGGTGCATGGTGAGGGCGCGGCCGTTCCACTGGGCGGCGCCGACGAGGGATTTCGCGCGCAGCACGCGGCACCCGAGGGCCTTGGTGAAGGTGCCGAGGCCCTTGAGCCCGGCCTCCTTCCCGAGCGACCCGACGTTGTGCTCGAAGAACTCCCCAGGGGCGACGGTGGGGATCGCCACGTGCAGCGAGAGCGGCACCCAGACCTTCTCCTGCGGGGCCACCTCGAAGCGCTCGCGGAGCATCGGCGAGACGTCCCTCGGGCGCACCGCGAGGCCGAAGAGGGCGCTCGGCCACTCGGCGCAGTCGTAGAAGACCCAGCGCTCCATGGCCATCGCCTGCGGGCCGAAGGTCTGCGCGTCGAGGCGCTCGATCCAGGTGAGGAAGCGCTGCGAGGCCAGCACCGTCGGGTCGATGCGCAGCGTCTTCGGGATCTTGATGCCGAAGGGCGCGAGGTCGAGGTGCTCCCAGTGCCCGCGCGGCGCGACCACGAAGGGTCGGCAGATGCGGAGCGCGTCGCGATAGATCTCTGCGAGTTCGGGCGGGTGGGCCATCGTCGGCGGAGCGTACCCCCAGAGGCGGGCGATGTTCCACGGCGGGCGTGAGGCCCTTCCCAGGGTGGAGCGCGGTCTCTAGGCTCGGGGCGACATGCCGATGAGCGATCCACACGTAGTGATTCTTGGCGGCGGCTTCGGTGGACTGGCCGCGGCGCGCGCCCTCGCCGACTCGCCGGTGCGGGTGACCCTGCTCGACCGGCAGAACCACCACCTCTTCCAGCCGCTGCTCTACCAGGTGGCCACCGCGGGGTTGAACCCGAGCGACATCTCCGCGCCCATCCGGCACCTGCTGCGCCGCCAGGAGAACGTCACGGTGCTGCTCGCGGAGGCCACGAGCATCGACGCCGCGGCGAAGACCGTGGTGCTCACCGAAGGGTCGATCTCGTACGACTACCTGGTGGTCGCGACCGGGGCGACGCACGCGTACTTCGGGCACGACGAGTGGGCCGCGCGGGCGCCGGGCCTCAAGAGCCTCGAGGACGCGGTGGAGATCCGGCAGAGGTTTCTGCTGGCCTTCGAGGCGGCGGAGCGGGAGCAGGACCCGGAGCGGCGCAAGGCGTGGCTCACCTTCGTGGTGGTGGGCGCGGGCCCGACCGGGGTCGAGCTCGCGGGCGCCATGTACGAGGTGGCGCGGCACGCGCTGAAGGAGGACTTCCGGGCGATCAACCCCGCCGACGCGAGGGTGATGCTGGTGGAGGGCCTCGACCGGGTGCTCCCGACCTACTCCAAGGACCTCTCCGCGGCGGCCCTGAAGTCGCTCCACGAGCGCGGGGTGGAGGTGCGGCTCAACACCCGGGTGACGCGCATCGACGACGACGCGGTGATGATGGGCGACGAGCTGGTGGGCGCGCGCACGGTGGTGTGGGCCGCGGGCGTCGCGGCCTCGCCGTTGGGGAGGTTCCTCGGGGCGCCGCTCGACCGCGCGGGGCGGGTGAAGGTCGACGCCTCGCTGCGCGTCCCCGGGCGCCCGGAGATCTTCGTGCTGGGCGACCTCGCGAGCGTCGTGCAGGACGGCGCTCCGGTGCCCGGCGTGGCGCAGGCGGCGCTGCAGGGCGGCGAGCAGACGGCGGCCAACATCATGCGCTCGATCCGCGCTCAGGAGCTCGCGCCCTTCCGCTACCGGGACCTCGGCTCGATGGCGACCATCGGCCGCAACGCCGCGGTGGCGGCCATCGGGAAGGCCGAGTTCACGGGCTTCTTCGCGTGGCTGATGTGGCTCTTCGTGCACGTGATGGCGCTGGTGGGCTTCCGCAACCGCGTCGCGGTGATCTTCTCCTGGGCGTGGTCGTACGTGACCTTCAACCGCGGGTCGCGGCTCATCACCCGGAGGGTTCCGCCCACGCTGCTCTCGCACGACGAGGACGACGATCAGCCAGGCGCCCTCCAGACCACCGGCGACCCATCGACCGCCGCGAGCGAGAAGCCCTCCGCCGAGGCCCGCAGCGCGCCCTGATCGCGCGCCCCGAGGCTCTCCAGCAGCCACCCCCGCAGCCACCCCGCGCTCACCCCGCGCTCCCTCAGCGCCGCGATGCCCATGGAGCCGCTGCGCTTGGCGAGGCGCTCGCCGTCGCCGCCCAGCACCAGCGGGAGGTGCGCCCACGCCGGGGGCGCCGCGCCGAGGGCCTCGTAGAGCAGCACCTGCCGAGGCGTGCTAGCCAGGAGGTCGTCGCCTCGCACCACCTCGGTGATGGCCATGGCGACGTCGTCGACCACCACCGCGAGCTGATAGGAGGCGACACCGTCGGCGCGCATCACCACGAAGTCGCCGACCTCGCGGTGCACCTGCTGGGAAGAGACTCCGCGGAGGAGGTCTCGGACGACCACCGGCGGAGCCTCGGGGTCGGTGCGGAAGCGCCACGAGACGCCCCGTCCCAGCGAGCGGGCGCGGGCGACGACGGCGTCGGGGTCGAGGTCGCGGCAGGTTCCCGGGTAGACGGGCTCGGCGCCGTGAGGGGCCTGCGAGGCGAGCTCGATGTCGCGGCGGCTGCACGCGCAGGGATAGACGAGCCCGCGGGCGCGGAGCCAGTCGAGCGTAGCGGCGTAGAGGGGAGCGCGCTCGCGCTGCGCATAGGGGGCGGAGGGACCGCCGACGCCGGGGCCCTCGTCCCAGTCGAGCCCCAGCCAGCGCAGGTCGTCGAGCATGGCGGCGGTGGCCCCCGGGGCCGCGCGGACGGCGTCGAGGTCCTCCACCCGCAGGACCCAGCGGCCGCCGGCGGACCACGCGGAGAGCGCCGAGGCCAGGGCGGTGCGGGCGCTGCCGACGTGGAGCGCGCCGGAGGGCGTCGGGGCGAAGCGACCGCGGGGGAGGAGGTCCATGGCGGAGGCGACGGTGTACCGCACCAGGGGGCCCATCGGGGCGTAAGCCCGCTGGCGCGCAATGCGGTACTCCTCTGTCTCGTGGACGAACCCGACCAGCCTGACCCTTCGCTCCGCGCTGACGCCCTCCTTCATGTCGGACAGCTCGCCGCGGGCGTCGCTCACGAGCTCCGCAACCCCCTCGCCGTCATCGAGACCTCCGTCTTCCTGCTCCAGGAGCAGGTCGGCGAGGACCCCCGCGCGGCCCGGCAGCTACGGCGCATCACCGAGCAGCTCCGCATCGCGGGCGCCATCGTCAACGACCTCCTCGACACCGTGCGCGGCCGGCACGCCCCGCCCTCGCCGACCGAGCGCTTCGACCTCGGCCGCGTGGTGCGCGAGGCCGTCGCGTGGGTCCCCCGGCCGCCGCACCTCGCCATCGCGCTCCGCCTCCCCGAAGACCCGGTGATCGTCCCCGGGGATGCCCGACGCATCCGCCAGGTGGTGGTCAACCTGGTGGCCAACGCGGTGCAGTGCCTCGACGGCCGGGACCCGTCGCCGGGCATCGAGGTGACCCTCGAGGCCGATGAGCGCGAGGTCCATGTCTCCGTGCGCGACCATGGCCCTGGCATCGCCGACGCGCTGCTCCCGAGCCTCTTCGAGCCCTTCGTGACGACCCGCGCGGAGGGCACCGGCCTCGGCCTCGCGCTCTCCCGGCAGATCGCGCGCGACCACCACGGCGAGCTCCGCGCGGAGTCCGTTCCCCCCTCCGAGGGCGGCGGGGCGCGATTCGTCCTGACGCTCCCTCGCGCCGTCCCGCCCCCCGCGACCGATCTCCGGTAGACGCGAAACCTCCGGACCCGTAGGCCCCGATGAGGCCCCGCGCGACCGCCACCTTCCCCAGACGGTCCGCAGGGAGAGTCCTGCCGATGCCCCCACCCGACGCCTACGGAACGCCCGCCCGGCCGTCCCCCCGCTCGGCCTCGACGGTCGTGTTGATCGTCATCGCCGCCTTCGCCGTCTCCGTTCTCGTCTACGCCGTCACCGTCGTCCGGACCGTGACCGCGCCGATGGGCCCGCGCCTCCGGCCGCGCCGGTCGTCCCGCCCGCTCCCCCTGCCGATGCTCTTGTACGCCCGCGACCAGGTCGCCGACCCCGCGCGCAACCGACAGATCAACCTCTATGTCAGGTCCTGCCTGAACCCGTTCTCGGCGGAGGTCCTGCGCTCCCGGATGTTGTACCTGCACACCTTCAGCGAAGCGGGACCGCCCGGCCTGCCGGCCGAGGCGCTCGTCCTGACCGGCGTGGTGCACGACCCCACGGACTGCAAGACCGCGCTGCGCCGCGCGACCACCGAGGGACCGCGTGACCCGGCGCTCGAGGCCGCGGGCCAGCGCTATCTCGCCGCGCTGCGCGTGGTCGCGGCGGCCCTGAACGACGCGTACCCCTACTACCGCAACCGCGACTGGCAGGACGACGCGATGGCGCGGGGGCGCGCGATGCACCCTGGGCTGGTCGCTGCCTTCGACGCCTTCGGGCGGGCCCACGACTCGCTCGCCGCGCTGGTCGAGGCGGCCCAGCAGGACGCGCCGCCCTGCGGTCCGGAGACCGACGGTAGGTCCTTCGTGTGCCAGCGGGCCGAGCACATGACGATCGCGCGACGGGCGACGCGGCTGGCCTCGCGCGCGACGGTCGCAGCGGACGGGACGATCGCCGGGCTCGACCCGGTGACCTTCACCGCCGTGGTGGCGGCCCTCGATACGTCGGTGCGACGGCTCGTGGAGGCGGCGGCGGCCTACGACCGGCAGACCGGAGAGTTCAGAGCCAGGGACTTCATGTGGAACGTCGAGGAGCACCTCCGCCAGGTCAAGGCGCTCTTCCGCGCGGCGCGCGACGGTGAGCGCGTCGAGGCCGAGGCGTGGGAGACCCCAGACTTCGACCCGCCGGGCTCGCCGTCGCGGATCATCGGCTCGTTCAACGATGTCGTGAACGACTTCAACTGGCCGATATAGCGCCGCCGCGGGGCCTTCCCTCCTCGCAGGGTCGCGCGTGGTGTATCCCATGGAACCCAATGGGTACCCCGATGAGTGAACCCCCGCCCACTGCGCTGCGCGCGGCCCCCACCCCGCGCGTCACCCCGAGGCCCGGGCGCATCCGGTGAGCCCTCCCCCCGACCGCCGACCGCGGCTGCTCATCGTCGATGACAACCGCGACCTCTCGGAGAACCTCCAGGACATCTTCGAGCCGCGCGGCTTCGTCGTGCGCTTCACCCCGAGCGCTCGCGAGGGGCTCGCCATGGCCCGCGCCGAGGGCTTCGACCTCGCCATGGTCGACGTCAACCTCCCGGACGCCAGCGGCGCCGACCTGCTCCCCGCCCTGCGCGACGCCTCTCCCCTGGGCGAGGTGGTGCTCATCACCGGGCACGCCACCCTCGACTCCGCCGTGGCCGCGGTGCGGGGCGGGGCGTTCCAGTACGTGGTGAAGCCCTTCAAGGTCGACGAGCTGGTGGCAACCGTCGAGGCCGCGCTCCGGCAGGGGACGCTCCGTCGAGAGCGCGAGGCCCTGGCGCAGCAGCTCGCGGCCTCCGAGCGGCGCTACCGCGACGTGGTGGAGTCGTCGAAGGTGCTGGTGGTGGGCATCGACTCCCGCGGCGTCATGCACCTCTTCAATCGACGCGCCGCCGAGCTCACCGGGCTGTCTCCCGAGGAGACCCTCGGGCGCTCGGCGCTCGACGTGCTCATCCCCGCCGACGCGAGAGAGCGGGTGCAGAGCCACGTGCGGGCCACGCTGGCGGGCGCGCCTCCGGGGGAGTTCGAGGCGCCGCTGCTGGTCAAGGACGGGAGGGCGCGCACCGTGCGCTGGCACGTGGTCGTCGCGAGCGCCGAGCGGCCGACGGCGAAGGACGAGATCGCCGCCTACGCGGTGGGCACCGACGTCACCGATCGCCGAGCGCTGGAGCGTCGCGCGGCGGAGGCCGAGGCGCTCGCGCACATGGGCACGCTCGCCGCGGGCCTGGCCCACGAGGTGCGCAACCCGCTCAACGCGGCGCTGCTTCAGCTCCACCTCCTGAGCCGGGGGATCGCGAAGGCGACGACCGGGGAGCGCGATCCGCTGCTGGGGAGGGCGCGCATCGTCGAGGGGGAGCTCAAGCGCCTCGAGCGGCTCTTGTCGGACTTCCTGGAGCTGGCGAGGCCGCGACCGATGGCGAGGGAGCCCATCGACCTCGCGGAGCTGCTGGACGAGGTGACGGCCTTTCAGGAGCCGGCGGCGGCGGCGGCGGGGGTGAGGCTGGTGCGGCGCATCGGCGACGCGAGGGCCGTGGGCGACCGCGAGCGGCTGAAGCAGGTGTTTCACAACCTGCTGGTGAACGCGATGGAGGCGACGCCGCAGGGGGGCGTGGTGACCGTGTCGTGCCACCGCGGCGCCGACGACCCCGACGCGACGGTGACCATCGCGGATACAGGGAGGGGTATTCCTGCCGGGACGCTGGAGAAGGTCTTCGAGCCCTTCTTCACGACGAAGGAGGCGGGCACGGGGCTCGGGCTGTCCATCGTGCGACAGATCGTCGAGCGCCACGGAGGAGCGATCGACCTGGAGAGCGCCGAGGGCCGAGGAACCCGGGTGACGCTGCGGCTCCCCGCCACCGGCCGCTCGCACTAACGGGGCGGGAGCCTCGCGTCCACGGCGGAGCGCATCCAGTCGGGCACCTCGTCGTCGCGGTCGCAGTTGAGCAGCACGCGCTCTCCCCGGGCGCGCACGTCGTCGTGGGCCGTGAGCGTGAGGTCGCCCTCCGTGGACTCGACCGTGGTGGCGGCGGCGCTCAGCCTTGCCTCGGAGCGGGCGCGCACCTCGAAGCGGTCGCACTCGGCGGAGACGGTGCCGGAGGCGCGGAGGGCGATGTCGACGGCGTCGAGGTGGAGCTTCGCTCCGGTGGGGGTGAGCTCGATGGTGAGCTCGAGGGTCCCGTGGAGGGCGCGCACCTCGACGCGCTCGCCGTGCTCGTCGGCGATCACCGTCACCGAGCGCCCCGAGGGGAGCACCTCGCGCGACTGATGGAGGTTGAGGGCGCGGGAGAGCAGCGTCGCGGTCGGGTGGTTGTTCATTGGAGTTCGATCCCTTGCTGGTTGGATGTCGGTTGCGGTCAACGCCAGTCGATCTCATGGGACAACCCGTCGAGGTCGCGGCGGCCGAGGCCCCAGGGGAGCTCGACCGAGGCCACCCACACCAGGGCCACGGTGCCTGCCTCCAGGTCGATCTCGACGGTGCGCAGCGAGGCCTCGGCGGGGAGCCGCTGGTCGCCGACGCGCACGGTCACCCCCGGTCGCTCGTCGGGGAGGTTCACGATCACCTGCCGACGGCGCGGGTGCATTCCCGTCAACACGACGGTCTCGTTGCCGCTCAGGCTCTCTCCCCAGAGGCCCGGCGGGGCGGTGTGAAACCAGCGGCGATCGCGGCGGGCGGCTCCCTGCTCGAGGGAGTCGCAGGCGGTCCGCTCGGGGGGAATGACCCCGAGGCGGACCTCTGGGAAGTCGTCGCAGGGGGCGTCGGAGCCGGAGCCGAGGCCCAGCCAGGCCGAGCGGGGCCACCAGTGCGCCGGGACGGCCGCGAAGCCCGCGGATACAGGCGCGGTGACCCAGGCGTCCGGGTCGGAGAGCACGAGCCGGGCGGGGGTGAGCAGGTCGGTGGGGTCTTCCACGTTGGGGAGGCGTATCGCGTCGAGCTCACCCGACACGCAATAGCCACAACCGACATCGTTGCGGGGATATCGATAGAGGTCCTCGGTGCCGAGGAGGGCGTCGAGCTCCGAGGGGACGTGGGCCGCGAGGGCGCGCTCGTCGCAGCCTCCGTAGGCGCGCTCCCAGGTGAGCGGCATCTCGACGAAGGGTGCCGGGGCGCTGAAGACGGGCTCGCCGGTCGAAGGGTCGAGGGTGACCGAGCGGTCGCCGAACACGCGGAGTCGCTTGAAGAGCCGCGGGGTCAGCGGGTCGCCGGGGTCGTGGACGGCGACGGAGACGTCCATCGTGGGCACCGGGCCGTCGACGCTGTGGGCGTGGGCGCGGACGATGACGTCGGTGCCGGGTCGGGCGATGGCCACGAGGTCGCCGCCCGCGCAGGTGGGATCGTCGGGGTCGGCGGAGACCAGCGGCGCGGGGGCTCCCATGGAGAGCGCGCCATCGAAGGCGGGGAGCGCGTAGACGCGTCGGGTGACGACGGAGGCGCAGGGGGTGCCGCGCTCGCCTCGGTGAACGGTGTGAAGCGAGGCGGCGCTCACGGCGACACCATGTATTCGTCCCAGTCATCGGCGAACGCGTCGTCGCTCGCGTCGGCCTGGAGCTCGCCGCGAATCGCCTGATCGAGCAGCCCGAGCCCGCCGGAGGCGGCGCCCGCGACGGCGTCCGCCAGGGGTTTGCTGAGCGGTCGCAGCACCCTCGCCACCAGCGCCGGAACGCGGCGCTCGAGCTGACGCAGCAGGCGACCGATGAGCTTGTCGGCGAGGTGACCGGTGAGCTCGTCGATGACGAAGGCGATGGCGAGGTCGAGGACCATCCGGCTCATGACCTTGCTGATCGCCGAGGCGGTGTCCCCCGCGGTCATGCCGAGCAGCACGGTGTTCGGGGTCTGCGTGGCGAAGGCGGTCGGGACCCCGATGGGATCGCTGCAGACCAGGAAGTTGCACCACCCGGCGGAGCCCCCGGCCCGGTACCGGAGGGTCGCCACGGTTCGCGCTCCGTCGATGGAGGCCACCACGTGGCGCGGCCCGAAGATCGCGGTGGAGGCCCCCTCGGCGTTGCCCTCGAAGGGCCCGAGCTGGGCGCCCGCGGAGTCCTCGCTGCAGACCGCGACCAGACCTGGGAGCGGGAGCAGGGAGAGACCGCCGGCGGCGATCAGGTGATGGCGGCGCTTCTTCGTGCGGGACCACTGCTGCAACAGCGGATCGTTGGAGGCGAAGACGCTGCGGGACTTCCTGGAGGATTCCGGGGCCGTGTCCCAGGCCGTCCCCTCGGAGGACCACAGCGCGTTGGGGGTGAACATCGATGGACACGGAACGAGCCCGGCGATCTTTCCCGGGCCGAGGTAGGCGTGCATCTCCACCCGGCCGACGACCTCGCAGTCGGGTCGGACGACCTGGGTCATGACGTCGGTGGGTGGGCGGCGGCGGAGTCGACTGGGCATCGGGTGCTGTCTCCTGCGCCACCCATCCAGCGAGGGCTCTATGCCGACATGGCGTGGAGCCTCGCGGCCCGCGTCTCGCGCGGGCGCATCCGGTAGCGCCACCTTGATCGGAAGGTGACCACCAGGAGTTGCGTGTCGGCGAGAAACCACAGCCCCGAGACGGACGTTCGTCGCACGAAGCGCTCGTCGCCCACCTGGACGTCGACCCGGAGGTTGAAGCCGGGGAGGGCGAAGTCCCAGCGATCGTCGCCCAGCGCGATGCGCACCCGCTCGTCGCCCCGCAGCTCGGGCGCCACGTTGCGGGGCACGCTCGCCGCCGGAGTGCACGTCCGCACCAGCGCGTTGAATCGCTCCTGGCCAGGCTCGTTGCCGGGCCCCCATCCCTCCTGCTTCACCCGATCGCCGAGCTGCCACGGCAGCGACCGGTCCACCGGCCCCCACGCCGCCGGAACCGGCGAGTCCATCCATGTGGCAATGGGCATCGATGGATCTTCCAGGTTGGGGAGGCTCACCCCCTCCGCGCTCGCCTCGTCGAGGCAGACTCCCCTCCCCTTCGGGTTGAGCGGGTGCTCCACCGGCTCTCCGTGGGACTCCGCCCGCCCGCCATAGGCGCGAGTCCAGTCGAGGGGCATCTCGGTGAAGGGAGTCGGGGCCGACGCGACCAGCTCCCCTCGGGCGTCGCGCACCCAGCGGCGGTCGCCGATCACTCGGATGGTGCGGTGGAAGTCGCCTACGGAGAAGGAGGCGTCGCAGCGCTCCGCGGGCTGTCGGCAGCGGGCGCGGCCCAGCACCACGAGGTCACACCCACGGTGCATCGGGTGGTTGTCCGAGGGGAAGGTTCCATATCGGGTGTCGACCTTCTCGTGAAAGACCGGCCAGCGCGCCTCCGAGGGAGCGAGCCGCCCTCGCGAGGGGTCCACCTCGAAGGTCGCCCTCGCGACCAGCCAGGCCCCGATCTGCTCATCGTCGATCGCTCCGGTGAAGAGCCTCGCCTCCCAGCCGGTGTCATTGAGGAAGTCCATGGGAGTCTCCTTCCCCTTCAGCTGTTGAGCCGGACGAAGCCGCCATGGAGCTTGACCGTCGCGCCGTGGGCGTCGCGCAGCTCGGCGTCCGCGTGGTGGATGTCCAGCGCCGCGAACTCATGGGTCATCGCCGTGACCCGGTTTTCTCCGCGGAGCGTGATTCCGTTGTGGTCAATGAGCAGGAAGGTGCTCCCCACCTTCAGTTTGATGGAGGTGCCCGCCTCGATGGTGATGTGCTGTCCCACCTTCATGCGGTGATCGACCGCGACGTCCACGGTCTGGCACCCGCTCGCGACCGCCTGCGCCTCCACGTGGCCCACCGTCACCGAGCGGCTCTCGGCGCTGATCGACTCCCGCCCGATCACCGTCTCGACCCGGTTTCCATGCACCGTCAGCGTGTCGTGCTGGTGCACCACGGCGTCGCGCATCCCCTCGACCACCTGATCGTCGTCCCTCCCCACGTGGATCCGATGGTCGCGCCCGATGGTCTCCCCGTGGTCGTGCCCGATGCGCTCCGTGCGGTCGTGGCCCACCGTCGCGATGTGGTCGCTCAGCACCTGCTCCCGCAGGTTGCGCTGCGCACGCAGAAATACCTCCTCCCGGTGCGTCTCGTCGTCGAAGACCAGCTCGTTGTAGCGGGTCACGTCATCGAGGCTCGCGGTGCGGATTCCGCTGCGTGAGCGGTGCCGGGGCAGCTCCTCCGCGTGGCGGTTCTCTCCGTTGTAGAGGGCGCCCACCACGATGGGCCGGTCGGGGTCTCCGCCCACGAAGTCCACCGCCACCTCCATCCCCGCCCTCGGAACAAAGGTGAACCCGTACCGCGCCCCCGCCCACGCCTGCACCACCGGGACGAAGCAGCTCTCCCTCGACGGGCTCTCTCCCCGCTCGTCCCAGCGGAAGCGCACCTTCACCCGACCGTGACACTCCGTCGACGGAGCGTGCGGGTCGGGACCCTCCACCCGGGCGAGCTCCACCCCCGACACCCTCGGCCACGGGGTCACCCGCTCGGGGCGAAACCGCTGCGCCCCAGGAATACACACCGCCGTATTCGCATAGCGCTCCCCGTCCTCCCGCCCGTCCGCCCGATCGGTGAGCACCTCCGGCGCGTGGCCCGAGTGCGTCACCGCGATCACCAGCATCGCCCGCTCGTCGCCGTCGAGGCCCTCCACCGACAGCCGCTGCCCCGCCCCGAGGCCCGTCAGGTTGCCCGTCGCCGTCGCCACCCGGGAGCGCGACCGCGCCCCCTCCATCCGCAGCGCCGACTGGCTCGCCGCGTCGTCCTGCGAGTACGCGTGTGACCCGCCCTGGTCATATCCGCCGAAGCGCAGCCCCGAGGCGCACTCCCTCCGCACCCGCCGCCCCGGGCGCGCCCTCCCCGCGTTGGGGTCGTAGTCCGGTCGGGTCCAGTCATGGTCGACCACCAGGGCGCTCGTGATCGTCGCCCGTCGCTCCCACTGCCACGATCGAAAGGTCTCCGCCGGGTGCGTCGCCCCCTCCGGACCGACCAGCAGGGCGGGATGGCCGTCGAGCGTCGGGGTCTCCTCCCACGGCTCGGCGTGGTCGCTCAGCACCAGCACCTCGCCCCGACCGGACTCGTGGCGGACGAAGAAGGTGATGCCCTCGCGCTCGAGCCAGCGCTTCACGAAGTCGAGGTCGCTCTCCCGATACTGCACCAGGTATTCGTGCGTCGGCAGCGAGCGGGTGACCTGCACCTCCAGCCGGTCGACGTAGAGCTCGGCCAGGCGCAGCACCTCCCTCGCGAGCTCGACCGCCGTGCGGTCGACGAACACCCGGGAGTCGAAGCGCTCGGAGAGGCACCACAGCTCCGGCACCAGCACCGCCCTCGCGAGCCGGTGGCCGTGCGCCACGCCCAGGTCGCTCGCCGCACGGACGACGCCCGACACCGTGCGCGAGTGACCGTCGCGCTCGATGGTGAGCTCGGCCGCGCAGTCGATGAACTCCTCGGGACCCATCGCCGCGTCGGTGGTGGCGAGCTCGATCGTGTACTCGAAGCCCTCGGAGAGCGCCTCGCGCCCCTCGAAGCGGAGCACCTGCCAGCGATCGTCGGAGAGCACCCTGAAGGAGAAGGTCGCCTCGGGGAGGGGCAAGCGACGGGCGCGCTCCAGGGCGCCCATCAGGTGCTGCGGGTTGGTGGGCTGTCGGCTCATCGCGGCCTCCGTCAGGGGGTGAGAGATCGGTGCAGGACGCGCCTTGTCGGGGCCCCCCCGGCGAAAGGTTGCGGGGCAGGTGTAAGTCCAGACCGCCAAGGATCGTTGTGCGTCCGAGTCCGAAGAACTCAGGAGCACGACCCCATGACCCCTCCCACCCGCCTCCGACTCGTACGGCTCGCCCTGGGCCTCCTCGCGATGGCCCTCTCGCTCTTCGGGCAGGTGCGCCACGCCGGGGCCACCGGCCTCCTCCTGCCCGCCGACGGCTCCCTCGGACCGCTCGCGATCCGCTCCCACCGGGTGAGCGTCGCCATCCACGAGCGCGTCGCCGAGACCCGGGTGGTGCAGGTGTTTCGCAACCAGACCAATCGGGTGCTCGAAGGGACGTACATCTTCCCGCTGCCCCCCGGAGCGTCCGTCTCGGGCTTCGCCATGACCGTCAACGGCCGCCGGGTCGAAGGCTCGGTGCTCGAGGCCAACGAGGCCCGCAGCATCTACGAGGGCATCGTCGCCAGGATGCGCGACCCGGGCCTGGTCGAATACATGGGCGGTAATCTCTTCCGGGCGCGGGTGTTTCCGATTCCCGCGAGCGGCGACCAGACCGTGGAGCTGCGCTTCACCCAGACCGTCGACTACCAGGGCGGCACGATCCATTACCGATATCCCCTACGCACCTCCGGGCCGCAGGCGCGCACCATGGAGGACTTCACCCTCAGCGCCACCCTCGAGGCCAGCGCCCCCATCCGCGCGGTCTACTCTCCCACGCACCGCATCGACACCACCCGCCGAGGCGCCCGCCAGGCCACCGTGGGCTTCGAGCTGGGCAACGCCGTGCTCGACCGCGACTTCGACCTCTATTACACGCTCGCCGACAGCGACGTCGGGATGAGCGTGCTCACCCACCGCGGCGCCGGGGAGGACGGGTACTTCCTCATGATGCTCGCGCCCCGCAGCGAGTCGACCGAGCGCGAGGTCATCGGCAAGGACATCCTCTTCGTCTGCGACACCTCCGGGTCGATGGCCGGCGAGAAGATGACCCACGCCCGCCAGGCCCTGCGCGCCTGGGTCAGCCGGCTCAACCCCGACGACACCTTCAACGTCCTTCGCTTCAGCACCGACGTCGAGAGCTTCTCCGAGTCGTCCATCAACGCCTCTCCGGAGAACCGCGCCCGCGCCATCCGCTTCATCGACGGCTTCGAGGCCTCCGGCGGCACCGCCATCTCCCCCGCCCTCACCCAGGCCCTCGAAGTGCCCGTCCGCCGGGGAGCCCCGCGCACCATCGTCTTCCTCACCGACGGCATGCCTACCGTCGGGGAGACCAACACCACGTCCATCATCCGCCAGGCCGCCGAGCGCAACGCGGGCCGGGCGCAGATCTTCACCTTCGGCCTCGGCGACGACGTCAACACCACCTTCCTCGATCTACTGGCCCAGCAGAACCGAGGCTCCGCCGACTACGCCCGCTCCGGCGCCGAGATGGCCACGCTGCTCGACGGCTTCTACAACCGCATCGCCTTCCCGATGCTCGCCGACCTGCGCCTCGCCCTGCGCGGCGCCGACGCCTTCGACATCTACCCCCGCGACCTCGGCACCCTCTACCGCGGCGGTCAGCTCGTGGTCACCGGGCGCTACCGCACCGCAGGCAGCGCCACCGTCGCGCTCACCGCCACCGTCGCCTCGCAGGAGGCCCCGCGCACCTTCGAGTGGCCGGTGAGCATGGCCGCGAGAGAGCCCGCCAACGACTTCATCCCTCGCGTGTGGGCCACCCGGAAGGTGGGCTACCTGTTGGATGAGATCCGGCTGCGCGGGGAGAACCCCGAGATTCGCGAGAGCGTGGTGCAGCTCGCCCGGCGCTTCGGCATCGTCACTCCCTATACGAGCTACCTCGTCACCGAGGAGTCGGCCCCCGCGCCGGAGCAGCCTGTGATGGATATGCCCATGTCCCAGACCATCCAGACCGGGCGCCGCCACGGCAGCGTCAATGACCTGGTGAACAACGCCGCGCCCAGGCCTACGGCAGCCGCGTCCCCGGCGCCGAGCCGCGCTCCCTCCAGCGAGCGCGACGACTTCCGCGCCTTCCAGTCGCTCAACGGCGCCGCCCCCGGCGGACGGGTGAGCGGCGGCTCGGGCTCCTCCGCGGGCCTCGCCCGGCCGGCGATCACCGCCGCGACTCCTTCGGCCGCGCCGGTGATGCAGTCCGCGCCTCCGCCGCCCTCGGTGGATGCCACCGGCGAGGCGGGGCGCCGCGTGGCCAATCGGCTGCGCGACCTGCGCGAGGCCGAGCAGGTCGACGTCGGCGCGGGCGGCGCCCGCTTCGTCGCCGGTCACTCCCTGGTGCTCCGCGGCGGAACCTGGACCGAGGACAACCTCCCCACCGGCGCCCGGGTGCTGCGGGTCCGCGCGATGGCCCGTAGCTGGTTCACCCTCCTGCGGCTGCGCCCCGCCCTGCGCGAGGTGCTCTCCGTGGGCCACTCGCTGCGGTTCCGCCTCGACAACGGCCGGATCATCGAGGTGAGCGACGCCGCTCCGGACACCGCCGACTCGGAGATCGAGGCCTTCCTCCGCTGATCGCACAGACCGCCCGCCCGGGCGGAACGTCTCTCCTCAACGCCTGTTGCTGACTCGAAGGGAAGGTTTGTCCCATGAAGCCTGCGATCGTCTCGTGTGTGCTGTCTCTCTCGGCCCTCGGCTTCGCGCCGATGGCAGGCGCGGTCGAGGTCTACGTCTCCGACCCGACCCCGCAGCCCCGCACCGTCTATGTGCCCTCGCCGCTCGTCTGGTCCGCTCCGCCTCCGACGCGGATCATCGTCACCCAGCCGCAGCCCACCACCATCGTGCGCATCGCGCCTCGGCCGGTGGTCGTCGAGGAGCCCGCGCCGGAAGACCCGCCCACGCACCCGCAGCCGCAGGAGCGCCGCGACCCCCGGGCCTCGGTCTTCGTCGGCGCCGGCTACGGCGGCATGACCAGCGACCGCGGCACCGCCGGAACCTGGCGCCTGCACCTGGGCCTCGGCCTCGGCGCGACGGAGCTCGGCCTGCGCGCCGACATCGCCGACCGCTCCATGGCCCAGCTCTCCAGCCGCGAGGGCAGCGCGTACCGCATCGGCGCCGAGGTGGCGCACCGCTTCCTCGAAGGAGCCACGGTGCGGCCCGTCATCGGGGCATCCTTCGATCGATGGCAGTTCGCGCCCGACGGGGCATCCGGCTCGGGCGCCTTCGGCGTGGGCGCCCGCGGCGGGGTGGAGGTCCACTATCACCTCAACCCCGGAGCGGCGCTCGTGTTCGGCGCCGACCTCGGATATCACCGCATCCTGGCGGCCATCGACGACGCCGATGTCTCCAGGGACGTGCTCACCTTCGGCGCCACCATGGACATCCGTCTATAGGGCTCGATCACCCCATCGGGGAGCACAGCTCCACCAGCACGCCGTCGCGGTCGCGCACATAGGCCACCGTCTGCCCCCAGGGCTTCTCCTCCGGCGCGCTCACGCTCGCCGCTCCCGCCGCGACGGCCACCGCGTAGGCCGCCGCCACGTCGCTGGTCACCAGCGCCAGCTCGACGCCCGCCGCGGGCTCGCTCGCCCGGTTGGGGCGCACCGTGAGCCCGTTGAGCGTGGCCATCTCGTCGTGCGCGAAGGCCAGCACCGTCGCGCCGGTGTCGAGCTCGCCGTACTGGTTGCTCTCATGGAGGAAGCGCCGCTTCAGCCCGAAGGCCAGCTCATAGAAGCTCAGCGCCGCGGCGACATCCTGCGTATACACGATCACGTATCCGAGTTTCATGGGAGGGCGACGGTACACCTTGCGAACGCCGGGGCGAACGGGTTCAACTGCCGCTCCCCGAATGACCACCCCACAGCATCCATCGGACGACGGACACCACGGCGACGGCCTCAAGACGCTCATGATCGGCGCCATCGGCATCGTCTTCGGCGACATCGGGACCTCCCCCCTCTACGCCTTCCAGGAGTGCGTCGGGAGCCCCCACGGCGTCGCCCCCACCCGGGAGAACGTGCTCGGCGTGCTCTCGCTCATCGTCTGGTCGCTCGTGATGGTGGTCACGGTGAAATACCTCGGCTTCATCATGCGAGCCGACAACCGCGGCGAGGGCGGCATCTTCGCGCTGCTGGCGCTGCTCCCCGAGAAGCCCCGCACCCCCGGCCGGGTGCGCTTCACCCCGGTGGCCCTGGCGGTACTCGTGGGCGCAGGGCTCCTCTATGGAGACGGGATCATCACCCCGGCCATCTCGGTGCTCTCCGCGGTCGAAGGCATCAAGCTGGTCGCCCCCTCCTTCGAGCACTGGGTGGTGCCGACCACGGTGCTCATCCTCCTGGGGCTCTTCGGCATCCAGCGGCGCGGCACCGGAGGCATCGGCAATCTCTTCGGGCCGGTGATGATCCTGTGGTTCACGGTCATCGGGTCGCTCGGGCTCTGGCACCTCGTGCACAACCCCTCGGTGCTCGCGGCCTTCTCTCCCGTGTACGGCGCCCGCTTCTTCGCACACCACGGCTGGCACGGCTTCAAGCTCCTCGGCTCGGTGGTGCTCGCGGTCACCGGCGGCGAGGCCCTCTACGCCGACATGGGCCACTTCGGACCAAGGCCCATCCGATATGCCTGGATGGGCTTCGTCTTCCCGGCGTTGGTTCTCTGTTATCTGGGCCAGGGGGCGCTGGTGCTGGAGCACCCGCAGTTCGCCCGGACGCCCTTCTTCGGGATGGTCCCGGTGGGGGCGGCGACCATCGCGCTGGTGGCGCTCGCGGCGCCCGCCACCGTCATCGCCTCGCAGGCGCTCATCTCCGGGGCGTTCTCGCTCACCCAGCAGGCCGTGCGCCTCGGGTACATGCCGCGAGTGCTCATCCGACACACCTCCGGCAGCACCGAGGGGCAGATCTACATCCCGAGCCTCAACTGGGCGCTGGCCATCGCGTGCATCGCGCTGGTGCTCGGCTTCAAGGAGTCCACCGCCCTCGCCGCCGCCTTCGGTCTCGCCGTCTCCGGGACCATGGCCATCACCAGCATCGCGTACTTCGCGGTCATCCGTGAGACCTGGGGCTGGTCTCGCGGGAAGTCGCTGGCGATCCTGGCTCTCTTCCTGTCCTTCGACATTCCCTTCCTGGTTGCCAATCTGGTGAAGTTCTTCGATGGGGGATACCTGCCCGTGCTGGTGGGCGCGTTCTTCTTCGTGGTGATGATCGTCTGGAAGATGGGCCGCACCCACCTGGGGGACTACTTCGCCGAGCGCTCGCCGCCGCTGAGCGGCTTCCTCGAGAGCCTCGCCTCGCGGGTGTCGGCGCGCACCCCGGGGACCTCGGTCTTCCTGGCGTCGAGCGCGACGGGGACGCCGCCGGTGCTCTTCCACCACGTCGAGCGCCTGCGGGTGCTGCAGGAGCGCGTGGTGCTCCTGACCATCACCACGGAGCACATCCCGGTGGTGCCGAAGGCCGGGCGGGTGAAGGTCGAGGACATCGCGCCGGGCGTCTATCGGGTGATCGCGCGCTGCGGCTTCATGGAGACCCCGCAGGTTCCGGCGATGCTGGCGCAGGCCATCGAGGAGGGGCTGCTCCCGATCAAGCTGGACGACGTGACCTACTACCTCGGGCGGGAGACCTTCATCGCGGGCACCAAGGGGAAGATGGGGCCGTGGACGGAGTCGCTCTTCGCCTTCCTGAACCGGAATGCCCACAGCGCGCCGATGTACTTTGGAGTGCCCGCCGAGAAGGTGGTCGAGCTCGGGGTGCAGATCGACCTGTAAACGCAGAAGAGCCCATCGCCGCTCCGATCATCGCCGAGAGGCGACTCCCCACCAGGTGGCCGTCTCCGCGAAGATCGAGGCGATGGAGTCGTTGGCCTCGAGTCCCCATAGCTGATCCGCTGGGAAGTTGTTTCGCACCTGGCGACGCCCGGCGGCGGGGTAGCGCACGTTGTCCTGCACCGAGGCCTCCGCGCGAACCCCCGTCATCGCGTGCTGGTGGCAGCCGATGCAGTTGGAGCGCACCAGGCCCGGCGCGTTGTCGATGTACGGGTTGGAGCACCAGCTCGGCCCGCCGTGGCCCTCGTGCACCGCGCGCAGCGACGCCGCCAGCGTCGGGGCGTCGCTCGCGAAGCCGCCGTCGGGGTCGGGGTCGCCCTCGTCGAAGTCCGTCACCACGCACATCTTGTAGAAGTCCCATGGACCGCCGAGGGCGCGCACCGAGGCCGGTCGATCGGCGCCGAAGTCCGTGTCGGGCTCCGAAGACCACCAGAGCGTGATGTGCACCCAGCGGTCGAGCTCGCGCGTCCGGATGTGCATCCCCGCCAGCTGGAACACCGACCCCGCCGCGAAGGCCGTGTAGATCGAGTCGTCCGTCGGCGCCGCCACCCGGTCGCCCGCTCCCCAGCTCGGCGACGCCATCGCGAGCCGTCGCGACATCGCCGCCGCCGAGGTGTCGTAGTCGGGCAAGGGCTGCCCGAGGTCGCTGCGCCGCCACTCCATCGACACAGCCGCCGCGCTCACCGGAAAGACCCCTCGCAGGCAGCCCGCGACGCTCGCGCTCGGCTCCGTGTGGCGCACCTCCAGCACCGCGCGGGCGGCGCTCCCGGTCGCCGCCACCGTCACCCGGAAGGCCCCAGGGCCGGAGAGCGTGCAGCCGCGGTCACCTGGTGAGGAGCAGCGTGCGACCCCTTCGCCGTCGAGCGCCCGCAGCGTCACGCCCGCGGCGCCCTCGCCCTCGACGCGGGCCACCATCGAGGCGCCGCTCGCCACGAAGTACGGACCGAAGGACTGCGTCGCGCAGCGAGGGAGCACGAAGGGCTCGCGCGCCAGTCGCTGAGACGCCTCCGCAGGGCCGTCGACGAAGGCCGCGGGGGGGCCTTCTTCCACGCAGCGCAGCACCTCGGCGTAGCTGGAGACGACGTGTCGCACCGCGTCGGGGCTCATCGCGATCCTACGGATTCCTGGGGCGCCCGCGAGGGTGGGCCGGTCGAGGAGGGAGCCGACGTAGCCGCTCCAGCGAGAGGAGGGCCAGAAGTCGAGGGTGTGGACGAAGCGGGTGTTCCACCCGAAGGCCTCGTCGAGGGCGTCTTCGCGGAAGGGCCCGTGCGCCGCCCGCCCCTCGGGGCCGAGCTGCTCGAAGGCCCGCTGGAACACCCGCACCACGTCGTCGCGGTCGTACCAGGTGCGAAACCTCGGCACCGTCGCACCGGCCACCGGGGTGGAAGTCTCGACGCGCACCGGCGCCAGCACCCGGGCCACCACCTCCCAGGCCGCCGCGCGGCGAGCCCGCTGGGAGCGACGGATCTCCTCGGCGCGCGAGGCCATCATCGGGTCCGCGGGGTAGCGCGACGCGAGCCCGAGCACCGCGCGCGCCTCCGCGCTGACGGCGCTCACGGCGGTCACGGTCGGGCAGGCGCCGGGGGCGGTGTCCTCCGGGGCGCCGCAGCCGAGGGTGAGCGCGATCGCAGCGAGGCGCGACGCTCCTCGGAACGCTTCCCTCACGGAGACGTGGGAGGTCGACATCGAGGCGGTGTCCTCTCTCGGGCGGGTCGAGAGCCTCCACCTCGGCGCCTCGCTCCCATTTGATATCCGACAGCTCGGATGCGCTCGGGGAGCGGTATCGCAGCGCAGGTGAAGAGAGCCGTAGCCGCGATCGCCGCCGCGGCGCTCCTCCCCCTCGGGGCCTGCGAGGATGCCTCCGGGAGAGCGCGCTTCGCCGACGAGGTCGCCCCGCTGCTGGTGCGTCGCTGCGGCACCAGCGCCTGCCACGCGACAGACCAGGACGGCGGCTCGTCGAGGCAGCTCCGCTTCCGGGTCGACGCCGACGGGGCGATCGCCGACGACGCCATGGACGAGGCCTACGCCTCGGCGCGGCGCTTCATCGACACCACCGAGCTGCCCGACCTGTCCTCGCTGCTGCGCAAGGCCCTGGCCCCCTCGGCGGGTGGCCTCGAGCACGCGGGGGGAGCGGCCTTCCATGACCGAAGCGACCCGGCGTACAGGACCGTGAGGGCGTGGATCGCGAGCGAGCGAGGCGGTGGCGAAGACGGCGACCCCGCGACGCTCACCGAGGGGGAGCGCTACTTCGAGCGCGAGGTGCAGCCCAGGCTCGCGCTCAGCCAGTGCATGTTCGGCCCCTGCCACGGGGACCGCTCGGGCACTTCGCCTCGATTCGACAGCGGGGCCCTCGGGGTCTTCGGCGTCGCCGCCACCCGGAGCAACTACCGGGAGGCCCTCGCGCACCTCTCGCTCGGCGGTCAGCCGGAGCTGTCCCGACTGGCGAGAAAGCCGCTGAGGGATCTCTCCATCGCCCTGCCCCACCGAGGTGGCAATGGCATCCATGCCTTTCCGGTGACGCTCGACGACCCGCTGCCGCGCGCGGTGATCGGGTGGGCCCGCCTCGAACGACGGCTGCGCACCGGAGAGGGCGACGGAGGGCTCGTCGGGGTGGCCTTCGTGGGAGGACCCATCGGCCCCGCGAGGCTGACCGAGCACCATGACTTCGTCCCAGGGAGCGACGTGTTCCTGCTCGCTCCAGCGACGCCCGAGGGGAGCGTGCGCAACCTCACCGGGAGCGCCCACGCGGCGCCCGCCGACCTGCGAGACCCGGCCGTCAACGACGCCGCGACCACGCTCGCCTTCTCGATGCGCGAGTCCCTCGATGCGCCGAGGGTGCTCTGGGAGCTGGACCTCCGCACCGGCGCCTCCCGCCAGGTCACCCGGGGAGTGCGGCTGCCCGACGGGCGCTGGTCGTCCGACCGATGGCCCGCCTATGGACCCGACGGCCGGCTGTGGTTCGTGTCGAATCGCGCGGGGATGCTCGCCGAGCACGGCGACGGATATGACACCGACCTCCATGTTCGCGAGCCCGATGGGAGCCTCACCCGGCGCTCGTTCACCCCGAGCCCGGAGCTGGGCACCACCTTCTTCCGTATCGGCAACGAGACCAGCGGCTCGGTGGCCTTCACCGCCATTCGCCGACTGGGCAATGGCTACAAGGGAGTGGTCTATCGCTTTCCCAGCGACCTCCGAAGCGAGTACCACCAGCACGTCGGGATCACCCTCGGCGATGACATCGCCTGGCACCTGAGAGAGACCCCCGACGGCGACTACGTCGGGCTGCTGCTCGACCGCGACGCCGTGTGGTCCGCCGGGGCGCTCTTCCACGTCGACCGCAACCTCGGCATCGAGCTCCCGAGCGCCGCCTCGACGGGCACCTCGCTCACCGGATACCGCCACCCGGTGAGCTACCTCGGCCCCTATGGATCACCCTCCGAGGCGCTGCTCGACCCCTACGCCCCGGCGCGCTCCGCCAACCCCGTGCGACGCGTGGAGAGCGATGGCGCCTGGCGAGATCCCCATCCCCTCCCCGACGGCCGGATCGTGGCCTCCTGGGCAGACGGCGTGGTGCGCCTCCGCGACGGCTCCTCGCCTCCGGACTTCGGGCTCTACGCCGTCACCCTGGAGCGGGAGCGCTCCACCGGCGCCCTGCGCATCGTCCGCCGCGATCGCCTCGTCGACCTCCCCGGAGTCTCCGAGACCCAGGGCGTTCCGGTGTTTCACAACGTGCCCGGAGCGAGCGCCGCGCCCGCTCCGCAGGGCGATCGAGGGAGCCTTCTCTACAACGGCGCCCCGATGGTCGAGGCCATCCTCCGGCAGGTCGGCCCCTCCGGGGAGCGAAGTCCCCGGGACGACATCCGCGCGGTGCGCGTGCTGGGCTGGCTGCCCCGCTCGCTCGACCCACGGCTCCCATCGCTCTCGGGCCTGCCCGATGCGCTGAGACAGAGCGGCGCTGGACCGCATCTGCCAGCCCGGATCCTCGCGGAGATCCCCTTGGAGTCCGATGGCACCCTCTACGCGTCGCTCCCCGCCCGCACGGCGTTTCGGCTGCAGTACCTCGACGCCAGGGGAATGGCCGTGGGCACCCAGCACAACCGCTGGATGGACATCCACGGCGGTCAGGAGCTTCGCCAGGGGGTCTCGACGGCGGTCTTCGATCACCGCTGCGCGCCCTGCCACGGCGCTCGCAGCGGCAGAGGTCCCGATGCGCTGAGGGCCGTGGACGTGACCGCCCGGGCGTCCCGATCGCTCGCCCGCTTCGCGCTCGACGACCCCGACCGGCCGCGCGCTCCGTACCGTGTGGAGGGCTCCATCGAGGCGCCCTGGCGCTCTGTCGTCGCCCCTGCGCTCTCCCGCTCCTGCGCCGCGAGCGGATGCCACGACGCCCGCTCCCGCGCGGCCGGGCTGGTGCTCGATCCCGCTCGCACCGCCCGCTATGACCAGTCCTACGAGTCCCTGGTCTCCCTCGGGGCGTCTTCCCTGAACGGCCATCGCTACATCGATGTGACCGGCACCTCCGCCCGAGGCAGCTACCTCATCGAGCGCATCCTCGGCGAGGAGCTCGACGCGCCAGGGTCCATCCATGGCGGGGCCGCGCACCGCGGCGATCCTCCGCTCGACGACGCCTCGCTCCGGGCGCTGGTGCGCTGGATCGAGTCCGGCGCCACCTTCTGCTCGGACGACTGCCCCTGAAGCGTCGCTACACCGCCTCGGGCATCTCGAAGGTCGCCGGAACCCCGCGCAGCCCGTTGTCGACCACGAAGCGCCAGTACCGGGTGCCGCGGTCGACCTTCGCGAAGGGCAGTCCCGTGGTGCGCGCCAGCGCGTCGCCCGCCCGCTCGTTCATCGATTGAAAGAGCCGCACCGCGTGGCGCCACGGCGTCTTCGGATATCCCAGCCAGTCGGCGAACTGCTCGCCCAGCAGGTGCCTCGACAGCGCATATCCCGCCACCCTCGCCCGCTCGGCGCGCACCCGCTCGACGGGCGTTCGGGCGGCGGTCACCCCGCTGTCGAGCAGCGCGTGCGCCAGCGCCCGGGAGTCGTCGTCCGGCGGAGCCTGGGTGTTCGAGAGCAGCTCCCAGAGGGTCTTCGCCTCGGCCTCGGTGGTGCACCGGAGCTCGTCGTCGACCCCGATGAGATATCCGCCGTATCGCCAGAGATGCATGAAGTCCATGCGCTCCTCCGCGGACATCTGGAATCCCATCTTGTCGAGTCCGTCCAATACGATGTAGGAAAAGAGCAGCGTCGTGCCGCTCATATCGTATTGATTGATCGGGAGGCCCCATGCGGGGGCGTTCCACCGGGGGGAGCGCAGCAGCATCTGACGCACGCTGGCGTGCACCAGGCGCACCTTCACCATCGCCTTGAAGCCGTCGCCGCGGCGGTGCATTCCCCCGGGGCTCGACACCGCCTGCACGAAGCGGCCGGTCTCCGCGAGCCGGCGAGGCGCGTCTTGAGAGAGCCGCCCCGAGAAGGCCAGCGGCTTGTTGCCCCCGGGGGAGCAGTAGCCCGCCACCAGCGAGTAGGCCCCGAGCACCATGCCGCCCAGCAAGCCGGAGCGCAGGAAGGCCGCGCCGCCGCGGTCGAGCCGCTCGGGGTCGACCCAGAAGGGCACCCGGTCGAGCTGCGCGAAGAGGGCCCTCAGCGCGTCGGGGCCTTCGGGGACGGCGTCGATGCCCTCGTTGAGCGCCCGGTCGACCATCGACTGACGGACGGGCGCGGGGTGCACGGCCAGGGCGTCGACCGCCGCGTCGGCCAGCGGGTCGCCCTTCGTCAGGAAGGATCCCAGCCGATCGACCCTGGTGCCGTAGCGCTCGCGGGCCTGATCGAGCCGCACATACCGGGAGGGAAACTTCATCGATGGTGTGATGCTCTTATGGGCCGTCAGGGGCCGCAAGACAACCGCGACGGGACCCCGCGGCCCTTGGTATACGCACGGCCATGTCTGCGAGACACCCCATGAGCCGGCTGTGGATCGAGCGGGCCGCGGGCGCGGCGATGCTGGCCGCGTGGGCGGCGTTCTCCTGGGACGCGCTGAAGACGGACGTGCACGAGCCGCTGCTCCCCAAGGCCCTCGCGGCGATGGCGGCGGCGGTGGTCGCGGGACTGCTCGTCCCCAGGGCGGCGGAGCTCTTTCGCAAGGCGGTGCTGGCGCTCCCCGGGTGGGTCTTCGTGGCGGTGGCGGGGGTGGTCAGCGGGGCGATCACGGCGTGGCTCTGGCGGGGCGTGATGCACGGCCAGGTGATCTCCGGCGACGCGTGCATCTATATCCTTCAAGGGAGGGCGCTCGGTCACCTCGACCTGGCGATTCCGGTCTCCGCCCCGAGGATCGCGTCTTCGGTGAAGTTTCTGGTGGAGGGGCGAGACGGGCGCTTTCACAGCGTCTTCGTGCCGGGCTATCCGCTCTTCCTCGCTCCCTTCGTGCGCCTCGGGGTGCCCTGGTTGTCGGGAATGGTCGTCGGGGCGGCGCTGGCCATTGCGCAGTATCTCCTGGGCCGCGCGGTGACCCGCGACGAGTTCGCCTCGCGGCTCTCGCTGCTGCTGGTGATGCCCACCTACGCTCGCGCGGTCGAGACCTCCGACCTGCTCTCCCACGCCTTCGTCGGGACGCTCAGCGCCTTCGCGGTGGTGCTCGCCCTCGGGCTGCGGTCGAAGCCCGGGTGGAGGCGCGCGGCGCTGCTGGGCGTCTGCGTGGGATGGGTCTTCTCGGCGCGCATGCTCGACGGCTTCGTGCTGGCCACGGTGGTGACCGCGACGCTCGGGGGAGAGGCCGTCGCGAGGCGCTTCTCCTGGAAGCTCATCGCGGTGGGCGTGCTCTCGGGCCTGCCCTTCGTGACCATGGTGGCGGTGCAGCAGCGCGAGGCGACGGGCGACTTCCGCACGGCCAGCGTGCTCGAGTACGCCAACCGCTCGGACCACCCGAGGGGCTGCCTCAAGCTGGGATTCGGCCGGTCCATCGGCTGCTCGCTGGAGCACCCTGGGGAGACCCGGTCGTTCGGCCCGGACGGGTACACGCCCGATGACGCGTTTCGCGTGGTCTCCGAGCGCACCGGGCACTTCGGCCAGGAGAACTTCTTCGGCGCCTGGATGGCCATCCTGGCCTTCGTGGGGGTGGTGGCCTTCGCGTCCACCGAGGCGCTGGTGGCGGCCTTCTTCGCCGTCGCGCTCACCACCGCATACGGGTTGTTCTATTACGGCAGCGGGATCGTTCATGGGGCGAGGCACGTCTTCCCGGCGATGCCCTTCGTGGCGGTGCTGCTGACCAGGGCGATGTCCGAGGCGAGCCGGAGGGCCGCGGGGCGCTGGTCGAGAGAGCAGTGGCAGGGAGCGCTGGCGCTGGGGTACTTCGCGCTGGCCGCGGTGTTTCTCCCGGCGATGTGGCGAGAGGGCAAGCGCAAGATCAAGCGGGTGCAGGACCCTCGCATCGCCGTCCGCCCGCTGATGGCGAGGGAGCACATCACCCGGGGCGTCGTGTTGATCCCCGATCTTCACTCGTACCTCGAGGCGCTCGACCCGTGGAGCGACGGCAACGAGCGGGTGCTGGTCTATTCCGACAACGCGGGAGAGGCCGACCTGCGGCGGTATCACCCCGAGCTGCCGGTCTTCCTGGTGGTCGACGAGAAGACCGTGCTGCGGGTCGGGTCGAGCGCCCCGGGGCCTGGGCTGCGGCTGGAGATGGAGCGCGCGTGGCCCTCGCTGCAGCGCCCCATCGGCCTGAGCGCGGGGATCATCCATACCCTGGAGTGCTGCCTGATTCCGACGAGCGGGCAGCGGGCGCTGAGGGTCTTCGCGGTGGAGCCCGGCGGTCGGCTGGGGGTTCCATTCGATATGGCCCACACGGGGCGGTACCGCTTCCGGATGAGCGGCGTGGTGGGGGTCGACCAGGGGAGGTTCCAGCTCTGGGTCGATGGCAGGGCGCTGACCGTGTGGGAGGGCTATGCGCCTCGGCCGGGGCCCGCGCAGGGCGAGTGGTCCGCACCGATCGAGGTGGCCGCCGGGCGCCACTGGCTGGTGGCGAGGGCGCTGCGGAGGGCGCCGCAGAGCACCGGCGACGACGCGATGTTCGATGTGTTCGAGGCGGAGCCGGTGAGCGGCGAGTAGGAGGGCTACCAGACCCCCGAGAGCGCCAGGCCCGGGCCCGAGACCGACACGGTGACGGGCGCCCTCCTCACATGGAGCGCCGCGGTGGCGAGGCCCAGGGAGAAGCCCAGCGCGAAACCCGCGGAGGTGTCGACCCAGGAGTGGGCGCCCGCCGCCACGCGCAGGGTGAGGTTGCTCGCCGCGAGCGCCGTGGTGGCCGCGAAGAGCCCGGCGGCCCACGGGTCGCGGCGGCCCGAGGGGAGCAGCCACATGCCCAGCGAGGCGCCGGAGAGGGCCGCGAGCGGGGCGGTGTGGCCCGACGGGAAGGCGCGGCGGTCGTCGTCGGCGGCGCTGTCGCAGGTGGCGGTGGCGTCGTTCCAGGCGCGGGGGCGGCAGACGCCGCCGAGGTTCTTCACCATCGAGACGATGCCGATCGCGAGCCCCGCGGACTCGGTGAGGACCAGCGGAGCCCGCAGGGAGGCCCACCCCCGGGAGCCCTGGGCGAGCTCTCCAGCGAGCGACGCGCCGATGGAGCCGAGCGCGCCGACGCCCAGGATGAGGTCGGTGGCGAGGCTCACGTCAGGGTCGCGGTCGCGGTGGCCGAGGCCGTCGAGCGGAGCGACCTGCGAGCTCGACGAGGGGTGCATCGCGAAGTTGCCGACCGCCGTGAAGGTCAGCGAGAGCGCGAGCACGGTGACGTCGGTGACGCCCCCGCCGGGGAGGGTCGTCACCAGGCGGGCGGGCGGCGGATCGAGGGCGAACGCGGGCGAAGCGCAGAGAGCGAGGGAGAGCGAGAGCGTGAGGGCGCGCGTGGACACCGGCGCGCAAGCTATCACCGCCTACACAAACCGCGCTTGTCGTCGAGCACCTGGTCCCTCGACGGGACGGCCCCTGGCCGATAGGGTTGGGGCCCATGCGTTCGGTTGCGCCTCGCCCCTGCTGGCTACCTCTTATCGCCCTCGGACTGCTCCCGGCCGCTTGCGCGACCCGCGGCAGCCTTGCTCAACCCGTCTCCGTGGAGGACGTGCCCGCGGTCACGGACGACCTCGGGGACGGAGCCAGCCCCGATCGGCCCGACCCCCTGAAGGACGTCCCCCTGGTCGACCTGCCGGATGTCCCGATGCGCCCGCCCTGTCCGCCGTACACCCCGCCCGCGCGCATCGAGCCCTGCCCCGGCCGCTCGGACTGCGGTCTGCCCACCCACGGCCGCGTCGACGTCACCGGCGCCACCGGCCCGCTCACCAACTACCAGGTGCGGGTCGAGCTGCCCCCCGCGGTGCGCACGGCCATCGGCCCCGCCTGCGACCGGCTGGTGTTTCGTACGATGTCCAGCGAGTGGGCGCCCCACTGGGTGGCCGACTGCGCCATGGGCGTCGTCTGGGTGCGCGTCCCGGCCATCGGCGCGGGCACCACCGTGCTCGCCATGCACTACGGAGGCACCGCCGCGGTGCCCGCCGCGCAGAGTTACGACGACACCTTCGACCGGGTTCCGCTCCAGGCCGCCAACCTCCTCGCGGCGTACACCTTCGACGAGGGCACGGGCTCGCGCACCTGCCCCTCGGGGGGCCTGCTGGCGCCGCCCTTCGACGCGTTCATCCACGAGACCCAGTACGACCTGCCGCAGACCGAGGTGGCCCAGAAGCCCCCGCTCTGGAGCACCGAGGCGCCCACCTCGCTGCTCAGCCCAGCCAACCCCACCGGGCGCTTCACCCGCGGGCAGCACTCGCTCCACTTCCCCCGCCACGCGGTGCTCCCCGCCGCCGGGGTCACGACCCCCAACCGCCTCGTCAACTGGCAGAGCCCCGACGGGCGGCCCTTCAACACCGCCACGCGCCAGCTCACGCTCGGCATCTGGGTCTTCGCCGCGTCGCCCGCCAACGCCTTCGGAGACAACTTCCAGACGGTGGTCTGCCAGGGCATGCCCGACCTCGCGACCCGCATGGCGGCCATGCCCGGCGCGATGGTGGTCGACAACTCGATCTTCAACCCGTGGGCGATCTTCTTCCGCTCGGACAACGTCGACGACACCTATTTCCAGGGCAATTCGTGCGTCGCGCCGTGCACCCACGTCGACTCCTACGCCCACATCACCACGCGCGAGCCGCTCACCAGCGCGCAGTTCGCCGGCAAGTGGCACTTCATGGCCATCACCGTGGACACCACCACCGTGCCGCACGCCACGCGCCGCAGCTTCTACGACGACCGCTCGTACTCCTTCCCCGCGGACCTCGACCTCTTCCCGGAGAACGTCTATTGCCCGATGGGTCCGAGGATGTGCCGGTGGCCGCCGGAGGCGCCCATCCAGTACTACCCCGCCCCGGTGGTGCTCGGCGCCGACATGAACGACGGCGAGCCGCAGCTCGGCCTCGAAGGCAAGGTCGACGACTTCTTCGTGATCAACCGCGCGGCCAGCCCGGAGGAGATCCGGGCCTACCGCGAGCGGCGGCAGTACAGCCCGATGACCATCGTCACCGCGGTCACGCCGTAGCGCCTCAGGGCCACGAGAACACCGCCGCCTCGCCGTGCCGCTCGACCATGCGGCGCAGGTTGGCCAGCAGCGCCTGCCGGCGGAGCTCGTAGCCCGTGTAGGCCCGCGACGAGACCAGGTGCACGCTGCCCGCCATCGGGTCGTGCGACACCGACTCGCGGAGCAGCTCCGGGGTCACGCGCTGCACCGACTCGTAGAGGTAGCGCGGCACCCGGCGCACCACGTTGGGGTCGCCGAGACGGTTGATCACGTCGGGAAACCACCCGGCGTCGTTGTCGCGAAACACCAGGTCGCCGTTCTCGTCGGCGGTGATGTTGCAGCAGTTCCAGCGGTCGTAGTTGGCCGCGAGGTAGTCGAAGACCAGCACCTCGGAGACCTGCCGCGCCCGCTCCCTCGAGGCCTCCGGGAGGTTGTGCGCGGGGTTCATCCACCCCGACCACTCTCGCCTCGCGGGGAGCAGGTGCATGTTCACCCGGTTGAGCACGGGCATCCACACGCTCGCCGAGCCCAGCACCATCCCGTGACGGTCGACCACCAGCCCGACCCCGCTGGCGAAGCGCCCGAAGGCGCTCAAGGGCACCCGCTTGCCCACCGTCGGCGGCACCCGGTTCTGGATGCCGAGCAGCCGCGCCAGGTGATACGAGGTCACCTCGCGACGCCAGAAGGTCTCCTGCCCAGGGCGCTCGGGCTGGAAGCTGATGTGCACCCCGTCGCCGAGGTCCATGTGGAAGACGAAGAGCGTGCTGTGGAAGCGCTCGAGCGTGCGCACCACCGGGCGCTCGGACATCAGCCGCAGCCACTCGTCCTCGCTGCGCCCTCGGAACATCCGCGCCCCAGCCGCAGCCGGGGCGGCCGCGGGCGCCTGCGGGGGCTCCGGGTCGGGCGACTGCGGGGACGCGTGGACGATCGCAGGCGGCGGAGGATCGACCACCTGCACGGCCCTGGGGGACGGCGGCGGGAGGACCGGAGGAGGCGGCGGAGAGGAGCAGCCGGCGAGGGTGGCGAGCAGGCCACCGAGGCCCGCGAGGGTGCGTCGGTTCATTGGGGGGTTTTGGAGGTGGTGGAGGTTGTGGCAGTCGCTCGGCGTCGCGCAACTCAACCCGCGAGACCGATCAGGCAGGAGGGTCGTTGGTGAGCCGCGGCTGGCCCGTGGCCTCGGTGACCGAGAGCCAGTGGGCGCTGTCGGGGTTGACGCGCTTCTTGTCGCCGGTGATCAGCGCCAGCGGGACGTGGGTGAAGCGGCGGTGCCAGCGGCCGACGACCGTGTCGGTGCGGCCCGCCATCCCGGCGTGCACGGCGTAGCGCGCGAGCTCGTTGCAGAAGATGGCGTCCGAGGCGTTGGCCGCCCCGGAGCGGATCATGTAGCTGGGGTCGATGTACTTCACCGAGGCGGCGACCTTGCGCACCCGGAGGTGCTCGGCGATGGCGTCCCGGAGGATGGGACCCACGTCCGTCGCGCCGTGGGCGTAGCGGGCGTTGCCCGAGGCGTCGAGGCTCACCTCGGACTCGTTGAAGTGCGCGGCGCACCCCTCGGCGACGACGATCACCGCGTGGCCGCGGGAGGCGAGGCGGCGCTCGAGGCAGGCGAGCAGCCCGTGCCGACCGTCCATCTCGAAGGGCACCTCGGGGATGAGGCAGAAGTTCACGTCCTCGCTGGCGAGGGTGGCGGCGGCGGCGATGAAGCCCGCGTCGCGCCCCATCAGCTTGACGATGCCGACCCCGTTGCGGGTGCCCCGGGCCTCGGCGTGCGCCCCGGTGATGGCCTGCCTCGCGACGTCTACCGCCGTGTCGAAGCCGAAGGTCTTGTCGACCCACGGCACGTCGTTGTCGACGGTCTTGGGGACGCCGACGACGCTGATCGGGAGGCCCCGCTGCTCGCACTCCAGGGAGATGGCGTGGGCGCCGCGGAGGGTGCCGTCGCCGCCGATGCAGAAGAGGATGTCGAGGCCGTGGCGCTGGAGCGTGTCGACCATCATCCCGACGTCCTGGTGGCCGCGGGAGAGGCCGAGCATCGAGCCGCCGTGGCGGTGCACGTCGGCGACCGCCGCCGGGTCGAGGTTGATGGGCGGCGAGCCGAAGGCGGGGTTGAGCCCCTCGAAGCCGTAGCGGAACCCGAGGATGTCGCGCACCCGGTACTTGTGGTTGAGCTCGAGCACCATCGAGCGGAGCACGTTGTTGAGCCCGGGGCAGAGCCCGCCGCAGGTCACGATGCCGACGCGGGTGGTCAGCGGGTCGAAGAAGATGTGCTGCCGGGGCCCGGCGCTCTCGAAGGCCGCCGGGGAGGGCGTCTCGCCGTCGGAGACCTCCACGTCGACGAGCACGCGCTTGTCGTCCTCGGTGTAGTCGGGAAGGAAATCACCGGTGACGACGGAGAGGTTGAGCGGAGACGGGATGCGGCACTCGCCGAGCCGACGCACCGCGTACTGATCGCGCACAGACTCGGATTCCTGGTCGGCCATGGCAGCGGCCACGATAGAGGCCTGAGCCCCGCGGCTCAACCCGGCGATCGCCCTCACCAGCTACGGGGGAGCGATTCCTCGGGCTGGGAGAATGCGCCGATCGCCAGCAGCACGCCGATGGCCATCAGCCCGACGGCGGTCTGCGAGATCCACCCGACGCACCACGCGGCGATCACCAGCACGAGGCCCACCATCCGGGCGCGGCCGTAGCGGGCCCAGGTCGACGGCCAGGCGAGGGCGAGGTCCGTCGGCGCGAGCACCAGCACCATCGCGTTGGCGCGCAGCTCAGGCAGCGTGGAGGCCGCGGCCATCCCCCAGACCAGCAGCCCGACGAGCGAGAGCGCGGTCACCAGCAGCGCGCGCGAGGCGAGCGAGAGCGCCCGCGACCTGCGCTGCCCGGCGCCGAGGCCCAGCCCGGCCAGCGCGGCGCTTACGACACCCAGTAAAGCGAGGCCGCGGCCCGGCTCACCCTCGGGCAGCGGGTGCGCCCGTGTGGACAGCACGACCGGCGCGACCCCGGTGGCGCGCTGCACCTCCTCGCGCAGCACCGCCGGCAGGAACATCTCCTCCCAGCGGTTCATGGTCGCGTCGAGGGTGTGCCCGAGGAGGAGCTCGGCGAGCCCGAGGAGGGGCACCTCGCTGGAGAGCCCCTCGAGGGTGCGCTCCCTCCAGGTGCGCTGGGTGGCGCGCGATCGCGCCGAGGAGAGGGCGCCGTCGCTCACCGCGTCGAGGTGGTCGCGGAGCCTCGTGGTGCAGTTGTCCCGGTAGTGGTGATAGACGTAGAAGCGGTGCTCCGGGAGGGCGTCCAGGGCGAGGCGCGCGGCGAGGCGACGGCGCGCCGCGGCGGGGTAGGGAAGCACCTGGCGCCAGACGGTGCGGTCCTCGACGCGGGCGTACTGCGCGACCATCTGGGGCTCGTCGGAGACGGACACCCAGAAGCGCGCGCGGCCCCGGAGCACGTCCCAGAGCAGCGCCTGGAAGGAGTCGAACTCCGCGGTGCCGTAGTTGTAGCAGCGGCCCTGCGGGGTGAGCGTGTCGCGCACGCAGAGGGCCCCGTGGCCGTAGCGGGCGAACAGGTCGTCGCCCGGCCCCATGGTGATCAGCGAGATCTCCGGGTCGGCGTCGGTCTGCGCGCCCGCCATCGCCGGGAGCGAGAGCGCCGCGAGGCCGAGGGCGACTAGCGGACGCCGGGTGAGCGCCATCGGTTGATGCGCCGCGGCCAGGGGGCGCCTTCCCGCTTGCCGAGGGCCTTGGCGAGCGCGAGGAGCTGCGCGAGGTGGGCCTCGCCGATGTCCTCCGGGGGGCCTTCCAGGGAGGCTCCGTCGCGGCGGATGCACACCCGGGCGCGGCCGGTGAGCTCGTGGGTGAACACCACGGCGTCGTAGCGCGCCTCGGACTCACCGCCCTCGACCAGCGTCAGCTCGTACCGAACCCCCGATCGGGGAACCACCGTGTGCATCGTCGGGCCTTCTATACCCCTTCGCCGGGGTGGAGGTAGACCTCGCGCCCCGCGACGAAGGTTCGCTCCACCCGCCCCTTCACGGACCAGCCCTCGAAGGGGGTGTTTCTGGACTTGGAGTGCAGTCGCTTCGGGTCGACCGTCCAGGCGCGCTCGGGGTCGATGACCACCACGTCGGCGCGCGACCCTTCCCGCAGCGACGGGACGCGCAGCCCGAACACCCTCGCCGGCGAGGTGGTGAGCGACTCGATCACCCGGCCCACGGTGATGCGCCCCTTGCGAGCCAGGTCGAGCAGCAGCGGCAGGCAGGTCTCGAGGCCCAGCATCCCGGGAGGGGCCTCGGCGAACTCGCAGTCCTTCTCGCGCTCCGCGTGGGGCGCGTGGTCGGTGGCGACGCAGTCGATGGTGCCCTCGGCGAGCGCGTCGATCATGGCGTCGACGTCGGACTGCTCGCGCAGCGGGGGGTTGACCTTGCACGCCGTGCGGTACCCGAGCACGGCCTCGTCGGTGAGGGTCAGGTGGTGCGGCGTGACCTCGGCGGTCACCTTGAGCCCGCGGGACTTGGCCTCGCGGATGATCGCCGCGCTCCCGGCGGTGCTGGCGTGGGCGACGTGGTAGCTGGCCCCGGTGGTCTGCGCGAGCAGGACGTCGCGGGCCACGATGTGGTCCTCCGCGACGCGCGGCCAGCCCTTGAGGCCGAGGCGGGTGGACACCCTGCCCTCGTGCATCTGCGCGCCCGCGGTGAGCGAGTGGTCCTCGGCGTGCTGCACCACCACGAGGTCGAAGGTGCGGGCGTACTCGAGGGCGCGGCGCATCACGCCCGCGTCGGTGACGCAGCGGCCGTCGTCGCTCACGGCCACGCACCCGGCGTCTCTCAGGTCGGCCATCTCCGCGAGCTCCTTGCCCGCGAGCCCGCGGGTGATCGCCCCGATGGGGTGCACGTCGACGATGCCGTGCGAGCGCCCCTTGGCGACCATCATCTCGGTGATGGCCCGGTTGTCGTTGACGGGCTTCGTGTTGGGCATGGCGCACACGGTGGTGAACCCTCCCGCGGCGGCGGCGCGCGTGCCCGAGGCGATGTCTTCCTTGTACTCGAGCCCCGGCTCACGCAGGTGCGTGTGCAGGTCGACGAAGCCCGGCGTCACCCAGCGCCCCACGCAGTCGACGATGACCGTGTCGCGCTCGCCGTCCCTCACCCCGGCCGCCGCCATCGGGCCGACGACGACGATGCGCTCTCCCTCGATGATGACGTCCGCGACCTCGTCACGGCCCGTCGACGGATCAATCACCCGGCCACCGCGCAGCACAGTCCTTGTCACGGGGCGGCACCCTACACGCACGCCTCCGCGGGGCGCAACGGAGACGCAGATCGCGCGGGGAGTTCGGAGGACGACCGCTCAGATCTCGTACTCGGGCGCCATCGGGGCGCCGAGCTGCTCGCGGTAGATCGTGCTCAGGCGCAGGTCGCGCTCCCAGCGCTTGCCCAGCGCGCGCATCGCCCAGTACGCCACCGCGTAGGCGCCGCCCAGGGCGATCGTGCACGCGGCGGCCCACACCCGGCGCTCTCCTCGAAACAGCATGCTTCCCGCGATGTAGAGGAGGAAGGTCACGAACACGTAGCGCAGCGCCTGCTCGGAGATCCATCCGCGGGTGACGATCCAGGCGCCGACCGCGGCGCCGATGGCGAAGGCGCTGGCGATCACCATGGCGGCGATCCAGTCGACCTGGCCCGCGCGGGCGTAGCGCAGCACGGCGAAGATCCCGATGGGCGGGAGCAGCATCGCGAGGCTGGTGCCGACGGCCCGCTGCTGGGTGTACCCGAAGACCAGCACCAGCATCGGGATCACCAGCACGCCTCCGCCGATGCCGAGGAGCCCGCTGGTCACGCCGATGAGGCCACCCGTCAGGAGGAGCTTGATGATCGTCGCAAGTGCCATGTCGTGTGAACCCTTACCCGTGATGGCCGGAGGGCGCATCGTAGTCGCGTCGGCGCCGCCCATACGATCCCGTCGTGGTGTCGGTCACCCCGCCGCTGGCCACCGCGTCCGCCACCGGCGCGTGAGGTGACCACGGCGCTCGCCGTGAACATCGGGCGATTCGCGCGCGCGATCCCGTCGCCGGGCGCGCTCGCACCCCGCGGCGCGTGGCTTGCTCAGTGACCTCGCGACCCACCCACCGACGAACCGCGCCGCTGGCGAGGAAGCGACCGAATGAACCCCCGTGGCACCATGGCCCCCCTGGACGGCCGCGCCGTCGGCCTCCCGATGCTCGACGCGCTCCGCGCGCTGCCGCTGCTGGAGCGCATCCAGATCGCCTACCTGCTCGGGCTGCTGCTCGCGGTGTTCCTGGGGGCGGGTCCCACCCGCGGCGCGGCCCTGGGCTGGATCTCCTTCGACCTCGCGCTGTTCTGCGGGGCGATCGCGGTCTTCCGCGGCGACGCCCCCACGCGGGCCTCGACGCTCGCGTACCGCACCACCGCCTGCGTGCCGGTGCTCGCGACCTTCGCGCAGCTCCACATCATCCTGCCGGCCGCGACGAGGTGGCGGCGCCTCGATGACCGGCTCCTGGGCGTCGACCTGCGCTGGCTCCGCTACGAGCCGGCCGTGGCCTGGGACGCCCACGTGACCCCGGCCGCGACGGAGTGGCTCTCGTTCTTCTACCTGAGCTACTTCGCCCTGCTGGCGGCCCACCTCTTCCCCATCGTCTTCGTCGAGCGTCGTCGCAACATCGTCGCGCAGTTCACCCTCGGCATCGCCACCCTCTACTGCGCGGGCCAGATGCTCTACGTCGTCGTCCCCGCGTACGGGCCCTACGTGCACCTGGCCGGCACCTTCTCCCGCGACCTCGACGGGCCCTTCTGGTACCCGCTGATGCGCCGCCTCGTCGCGTCCGGCGGCGCGCGCGCCGACGTGTTCCCCAGCCTTCACACCGCGGCGCCCACCTTCCTCGCGCTCTTCTCGTTCCACCACCGGCGCGAGCGGCCCTTCCGCTACACGTGGCCGGTCGTGGCCTTCGTCGCGTCGCAGATCATCGTCGCCACGATGTACCTGCGCTGGCACTACCTCATCGACGTCCTCGCGGGCCTCACCCTCGCAGGGTCGGTCTTCGTGTTCAGCACGAGGGCCCTGGACGACCCGCGCCATGCCCCGCACGAGAGCGCCCCCGCCGAGGTGGGCTCGGCGACACCGCCGTTGTAGTCTACGCGGTTGTGTCGTCGGAATCAGAACGCCAGACCAGACGGCTGCAGGCCCTGGCCGAGTCGGCGCAGCTCTTCGCGGAGGCGAGCACCGACCTCGCGCGCCTGCTGGGCGTGGTCGCGCGGCGATTCTCGGAGCTCGTCGGAGAGGCCGCGAACATCCGGTTGATCGAGGGTGAGTCGCTGGTGCCCGTGGCCACCTATCACCCCGACCGGGAGGTCAACGAGTACCTCCGCAGGTTTCACGACGAGACCCCGCTGAAGGTGGGAGAGGGCATCTCGGGGCAGGTGCTCGCGACCGGCGAGCCGTACTACATGCCCGAGCTCGATCTCGAGCGGTTCAAGCAGCGCGTCGCGCCGGGCTTCGTCCCCATCTTCGAGCGAATCGGGATCACCGGGATGATCGTCGTGCGGCTGCGCGCGCGGGGCATCAACCTCGGCTACCTGTCGTTGTTCCGCACCAGCGCGTCGCGGCCGCCGTACACGCTCGACGACCTCCGCCTCGTCCAGGACCTCGCCGATCGCGCGTCGCTCGCCATCGACACCAGCCGGCTCGTCGACGGACTCGAGCGCCGCGTCGCCGAGCGCACGCAGGCGCTGGAGAGCGCGAATCGCGAGCTCGAGGCCTTCGCGTTCTCCGTGTCGCACGACCTGCGCGCGCCGCTCCGCAGGATCGATGGGTACTCCCTGGCCCTCGAGGAGGATCATGGCCCACGGCTCGACGCCGACGCTCGCCACCTGCTCTCGGTGATCCGCAGGAACGCTCGGCAGATGGACCACCTCATCGAGGACCTCCTCCGGCTGTCGCGCCTCGGCCAGCGCGCGATCCAGCCGGTCACGGAGATCGACATGCGGGAGGTCGTCGAGGCCGTGCTCGCGGGCATCCGCGCCGCGAACCCGACGCTCGCGCTCGAGCTCAAGATCGGTGATCTCCCTCCCGCGCGAGGCAACGTCGAGCTGCTCCGTCAGGTCTGGATCAACCTCCTCGACAACGCGGTGAAGTACTCGCGCCGTCGGCCCGTGTCGGTGGTGGAGGTCACCGGGCAGAGCGAGAGCGGTGAGATCCGGTACACGGTCACCGACAACGGCGCCGGCTTCGATCCGCGCTTCAAGGACAAGCTGTTCGGGGTCTTCTCGCGGCTGCACAGCGACCACGAGTTCGAGGGCACCGGGGTGGGGCTCGCGCTCGTCCAGCGCATCGTCACGCGGCACGGAGGACACGTATGGGCCGAGGGCCGCCCCGACCACGGCGCGACCTTCGGCTTCGGTCTGCCAGCGCGCGGACCGACCGGCGGGTAGCGCGGCGTCGGGCGCTCCTCGAATCGCCTCCACGTCGAGAGCACGACACGGTAGAGTGCGGGACCATGGGCAGGGTGACGGATCGGGCCACGGTGGCCATCGTGGACGACGAGCCGGCGATGCTCCGCATGCTCGATCGCATGCTCAGCCTGTTGGGGTTCGACCGGCTCGTGTTCGACACCCCGGAGGCGTTGCTGGCCTTCGCAGAGCAGGAGCCCGACCGCTTCGACGTGGTGCTGACGGACCTCAACATGCCGTCGACCAACGGGCTCGCGCTCCTCTCGCTGCTGCGCCGCCACCACCCCGATCTCCCGGTGGTGCTGATGACCGGCGACGCGACGGTCGACTCCGCGGTCGCGGCGATGAAGAGCGGCGCGTTCGACTACCTCGTGAAGCCGCTCACCAACCGGGACGAGGTGGGGGCGCGCCTCGAGCGGGCCGTCGAGCAGCGCCGCCTCAAGCGCCGCAACCGCGCGCTGGAGCGTAGCCTCGACGTGGCGGGCCGCTTCCCGGAGATCATCGGCGACGGGCCGGCGATGCGCGGCGTGCTGCGCCTCGTCGAGAGCGTCGCGCCGACCGACGCCACGGTGCTCGTCCTCGGCGAGAGCGGCACCGGGAAGGAGCTCGTGGCGCGCGCCATCCACGAACGCAGCCCGCGGGCCGCCCGCCCCTTCGTGGCGATCAACTGCGCGACGCTCACCGACACGCTGCTCGAGAGCGAGCTCTTCGGGCACGTGAAGGGCGCCTTCACGGGGGCGACGGCGTCGCGCCGGGGCCTCCTCGAAGAGGCCAACGGGGGCACGCTGTTCCTCGACGAGGTGGGCGACATGCCGCTCAGCACGCAGGGCCGCTTCCTGAGGGTGCTGCAGGAGGGCGAGGTCAAGCCGCTCGGGGCCAACGACCTGCGCAAGGTCGACGTCCGCGTCGTCGCCGCGACCAACGTCGACATGCAGGACGCGATCAAGCAGAAGCACTTCCGCGCCGACCTGTACTACCGGCTGAACGTCGTGGCGCTGGAGCTGCCGCCGCTGCGCCGCCGCCGCGAGGACATCCCCCTCCTGGCGACCCACTTCCTGGCCCGGTACGCGCGCCGGCAGGGGCGGCCCGTGCCCGAGCTCACGCCAGAGGCGGTCGAGCGGCTCGTCGCCTACGGGTGGCCGGGCAACGCGCGCGAGCTGGAGAACCTGATGCAGCGCCTCGTGCTCTTCGGCCGGGTGGGCCCGGTCGGCGCCGCCGAGGTCGAGTCGCTCGTGGAGCTGCGCTCCGAGCCCGGGGTCGACGCGTCGGCCTCCACGGACGTCGAGTTCGCGCGCGCGAAGGAGTCCGCCGTCGAGGCCTTCGAGCACCGCTACCTCACGGGGGTGATGTCCCGGGCCGCCGGGTCGGTGAGCGAAGCCGCCCGGCTGGCGGGGCTCGACCGCTCCAACTTCCGTCGCCTCCTTCGCCGTCACGGCATCGGGGGCTGATCCCTGCCCTGGGGCTCTCGCCCCCCCTCCGCGCCTCCCGGGCATCGGGATGGAGGGGTGGGTCACGGCGGACCCGGGTCGGTCATGACTGACCCCGGGACGCCTCCGCGCGGATGCCTCTGCGGATCGATGAAACACGCTATTTCGTCGCATCCAACGCTGTGGCTCATGCCTTGCTGAAGGGTCCAGTGACATCAACAGTAGGCGGCCCGCAAGGCCCCCCACGGAGACTGCGACCGATGCAACTCATGAACGTCACGAACGAACACCAGACCCCGACCGCCAGCTGGTCGCCGCCTGCGTCCGAGGACGGAGCCCACCGCGCGAGCGGTGCCGGGCGGTGCACCGACGAGCTCGCGCGCAGGTACTTCGTCCGCGTCGTGGCCCACGCCAGGCGCCTCGCCCGCCGTCTGCCCGCGCACGTCTCGCTGAGCGACCTGATCAGCGCCGGCATGCTCGGCGTGGTCGAGGGCTTCCTGCGCTTCGACCCGAGCCGCGCGGAGACGCTCGACGCCTTCCTCGACCACCGCATCCGCGGCGCGCTCCTCGACGAGCTCCGCCGCAACGACCCGCTGACCCGCGGGCAGCGCACCTTCGCGCGCAAGCTGGGCCGCGCCACCCGCGCCGCCGCGGGCGACGCCTCCGAGGAGTCGCTCGCCAGGGCCCTCGGCCTCAGCCTCGACACCTTCCGCGAGCGGGTCTCGCAGGTGTCCGTCGCGCTGGCGATCCAGGCGAGCAGCGACGGCCTCGGCACGGAGTTCGTGCCGGACGACGGGCTCCGACCGGACGCGGCCCTCGACGCCCGCGAGCGTCGCGCCCTCCTCGCGCAGAGCGCGGAGACGCTGTCGGCGCGCGAGCGCGAGCTGCTCGCGCTCCACTACGAGCACGGCCAGAACTTCCGCGAGATCGGGATCCGCTTCGGCGTCTCGGAGTCGCGCATCTCGCAGCTCCACACCCACGCGATCCAGCACATCCGCGCCAGGATCGCGGCCTGAGCCCGGGCGCTCCACGCGCCAGTCGAGACGACGCTTCGAGCGGCCGCGCAGCGCGCCGCCGGGACCAACAAGGATCTTGGAGGGGGACGAGGATGTTGCAGAGCAGAACGCGGGTCGCCGATCGGTACGAGATCGAGGCGGTCGTGGGGAAGGGAGGGATGGGCGCGGTCTACCGGGCGCTGGACACCGCGACGGGCGAGAGGGTCGCGCTCAAGACGCTGCACGAGGACTTCTACGAGCGCGACGACCTGGTGAAGCGCTTCGAGCGCGAGGCCCGCGCAGCCGCGAGCGTCGGGCATCCGAGCATCGTGGGCGTGCGCGCGGCGGGCACCGACCGGGCGCTGCGGCTGCGGTACATCGTGCAGGAGTTCCTGCGTGGGGCCGACGTGGCCGGCTGCCTCAACGAGCTCGGGATCCTCTCGCCGCTCTCGACCCTCGCCATCGCCCTGCCCGTGATGGACGCCCTCGTCGCGGCCCACGCGGCGGGCATCGTCCACCGGGACGTCAAGCCGGAGAACCTGTTCCTGCACGAGACCGACGACGGGCGCGTCGTGCCGAAGCTCATCGACTTCGGCATCGCGAAGGTCGTCGAAGACCTGGACCGGACCGCGCGCACCGCCACGGGCCTGGTGTTCGGGACGCCCTGGTACATGTCCCCGGAGCAGGCCCTCGGGGACTCCGCCATCGACGCGCGCACGGACGTGTGGAGCATGGCCGCGACGGTCTACGAGATGCTCTGCGGGACGCTGCCGTTCGGGGCCAGCAGCGCCAACGCGGTGATGGCGCAGATCATCTACGGGAGCCCCGCGCCGCTGCGGCGGCACTGGCCGGGCGCTCCCGCCGACCTGGAGGCGGTGCTGCACAAGGCCCTCCAGCGCGACCTCGGCCAGCGCTACGCCACGATGGCGGAGTTTCGCGACGCCCTCGCCTCCTGCGACCTGTGGCGGGGCGTCACCCCCGAGATCGCCAGCAGCCTCCGGCCCCGGCCAAGCGCCTTCGAGGGCATCCGAGACATCCTCCCGATGGAGTTCAGGGACGATCCGGGCGCCCTGGCGCACCGGACCGAGCCGTCGCCGCCCGTCGCACCCGCGAGCGCCGCTCCGGGCCCGCGTCTCGAGCCCCCCGCGGTACCGCGGCCACCTCGCAGGACCCCGGAGCCCCGCCGGACCGCGGCCGCCGATCGGCAGAGCGCTGGGCTCCCCGCCCTCGGGAGCGCGCTGGCGAGGATGGGAGCCCTCCTCGGGTTCGACCGCTTCCGTCCGGTGCAGGGCGCCGCGACCCCGGACGGCTGACTCCCTCAATCCCCTCCGATGTCCCTTGAAGAGTGCGTGCAATCCCCTTTCGACGAAGGGCAGGGCGTCGTCCTCATTGAAGAGACGATGTTCTGCTTCTCGACATGACCATCCCTGGTCTCCGATCAGACTCCCATTGATCGTTACGACGTCTGGCTCGACCTGCGTAAAGCTCGTGAGCACGGCAAGACCCGCCAATACCCCTCCGCCGCCATCGATCTCCGGGGCACGCCGAGCGCGCACTGTGGAGAGAAGTCCCGTGGAGCGCACGCCTCAGGGGCAAACGGGGTACGACCTTGCGTGATCTGGTTGCGTGGGCGATGATGCCCGCGTTTCTGGGCTCGATCTGGCGTGCGCCTGCGTTGTCTGACCGCGCCTGACGGGGTCGCGACAGCGCTCGGATATTCGAGGGCTACGGCGTCGGGAGCCGGTGGCGGACAGGGTCGAGGCGCAGGGCGGGAGGCGATCGATTCGATGCAGTCAACGGGAGACGTGCTGGGATGGAAAAGCCATTAAGGGTTCTCCTCGTTGAAGACAGTGAAGACGACGCGCTGCTGCTGATTCGGGAGCTGCGGCGCGGTGGCTACGCCGTCGAGTGGGAGCGCGTCGACACCGAGGCTGACTTGCGCGTAGCGCTGGCGCGGGTGCCCTGGGACATCGTCTTTTCCGACTTCCATATGCCCGCCTTCAGCGCGCAGGGGGCCTTCGCCGTGGTGCAGGCCCACGTGCTCGACGTGCCCTTCATCATCATCTCGGGCACCGTCGGCGAGGAGACCGCCGTCGCCGCCATGCGCGAGGGCGTGAACGACTATCTCATCAAGGGATCGCTCGCCCGGCTCGTGCCGGCGGTCGAGCGCGAGCTCAAGAAGGTCGCCGACCGGCGCGAGCAGCGCGCGCTGGAAGATCGACTGCGGGAGACGCGGGCGCAGCTCGAGCAGATCGTGGCGGCGATTCCCGACGTGTTCTGGTCGGCGCGGGTCGTCGACCGGCGGCCGATCATGGTGTTCGTCACGCCCTCGTGCCGAGGCGTGCTGGGGGAGGAGGCAGAGACGCTCCTCGAGCGCCCCAACCTCTGGATCGACATGATCGACGAGGTCGATCAGCCCGAGGTTCGCGTCGCGCTGTCGCGCGCCATCGACGCGGCGACCCCGGCCACCATCGCGTACCGCGTGCGCGTGAACGGCGAGGTGCGCTGGATCGAGAACGCGGTGGTGCCCATCGTCGAGGGCTCCCGGGTGACCGCGCTGCGGGGCGTCGCGCGCGACGTCTCCGCGCGCCGGGCGCTGGAGGAGCAGCTCATGTTCGCCGACCGCATGGTCTCGATGGGGACGCTCGCCGCGGGGGTGGCCCACGAGATCAACAACCCGCTGGCGGTGGTGCTCGCGGGAATCGAGTTCGCGAGCGAGGCGCTCGACGGCCCGGGCCACGGCGGGGCGCTGTCGCACTCCGAGGCCCGCGAGGCGCTGAGCGACGCCAGCGAGGGCGCCGAGCGGGTGCGCACCATCGTGCGGGACCTCAAGCTCTTCTCCCGGGTCGACGACGAGCGCAGCGAGGCCGTCGACGTGCGCGCCGTCTTCGAGTCGTCGATCAGGATGGCGTGGAACGAGATCCGCCACCGGGCGAGGCTGGTGCGGGTCTACTCCGACGTCCCGCTCGTCGAGGCCAACAACGCGCGCCTCGGGCAGGTGTTTCTCAACCTCCTCATCAACGCCGTGCATGCCATCGACGAGGGGCGGGTCAACGACAACGAGATCCGCGTCACGATCTCGCTCGACCCGCGGGGCCGCGTGGCCGTCGAGGTGAGCGACACCGGCTGCGGGATACCGCCCGATGTCGCCGGGAGGATCTTCGAGCCCTTCTTCTCCACGAAGCCCATCGGCGTCGGCACGGGCCTCGGCCTGTCGATCTGTCGGCGCATCCTGGAGCGATTCAACGGCACCATCGACGTCCGGAGCGAGCCGGGGCGCGGCGCGACGTTTCGCGTGCTCCTGCCGCGGGCGGTCGAGCGGGAGGTCTCCGCGCCGCCGGTGTCGGTGCTGCCCGAGCAGGCCGCCCTCCGCGCGAAGGTCCTCGTGATCGACGACGAGCCCTCGATCGGCATCATGATGTGCCGCACGCTCGCCGACCTGTGCGACGTCCGCTCGACCACCCGCGCCGCCGAGGCGCTCGCGTGGATCGCCGAGGGCGCCGACTTCGACGTGGTGTTCTGCGACCTCATGATGCCGGACTTCACGGGCATGGACCTGCACGCCGAGCTGCAGCGCGTCGCGCCATCGATGACCGACCGGATGATCTTCATGACCGGCGAGGCCTTCACTCGGCGCGCGCGCACCTTCCTCGATTCGGTGCCCAACGCGAGGCTCGAGAAGCCCTTCGACCTGCGCACCCTCCGGGCCCTCGTCGAGCGGCGCGGCCAGGAGGGCGTCGCCGATACTGCGCACACGCCCGCCTGAAACCCCGGCGACCGCCTCACGGTTCTTGCCCGAGCGGCCGATACACACCTCCGACCTGTGAAGGCGCCGTCGCGGCGCGAAGGAGTGTGTCGTGGGTCGCAATTCGATCGGAGCGCTGGCGGGACTCTGGGTGCTGATGATCGTCGCCGGGATGGTCGTCCTCACCCGGCACGTGGCGATCGCCGGGGCGGACGTCGCCACCCTCGCCCGCTGGCCCGCGCGCAGCGCGATCGCCCGCGAGCCCGGTCGCAGCACCCTCCTGTGCTTCGTGCACCCGCGCTGCCCCTGCACCCGCGCGACGATGCGGGAGCTCGAGCGGGTGGTGTCGCGCGCCCCGGGCGCCGCGGTGCGTGTGGTGTTTCGAGACGACCCGGACGGGGACGTGACCTCCGCGCCCACGTGGTCGATGGCGGCGCGGATGGCGGGCGCCCGGCGGGTGCTCGACCGGGGCGGGCTCGAGGCGAGGCGCTTCGGGGCGACGACCTCGGGGCTGGTGCTCCTCTTCGACCCCGATGGGGCGCTGCGATTCCGGGGCGGCGTGACGTCGGGCCGCGGGCACGAGGGGGACAGCGTCGGGGGCGCGGCGCTGGAGGCTGCGCTGCGCGGTCGCCCGGGTGCCCCCGCGTGGGCCCGGGTCTTCGGCTGCGGGCTCGTGGAGCGATGAACGCCGTGATGCGAGCCCGCGCGACGGCGATGAGCGAGACGCCGGGCCCGAGCGAGGAGGCGCGGACGCGCGAGCTCTACCGCGAGCACGACGACGCCGTGACGCAGCGCACAGACCGGATGTTCGCGGCGCTGCTCGGGGCGCAGTGGCTCGTGGCGATCGCCCTGTCGCTCGTGGTCTCACCCTACGCCTGGGAGGGCTCGCAGCGGGCGGTGCACCTGCACGTGTGGGCGGCGATCGCCCTGGGGGGGCTGCTCTCCGCGCCGCCGATCGCGATGGTGCTGCTCAAGCCGGGCAGCGGAATCACCCGACACATGATCGCGGTCGGCCAGGCCGGCTTCTCCGGGCTGTTCATCCACCTCACGGGCGGGCGCATCGAGACGCACTTCCACCTCTTCGGGTCGCTGGCCTTCCTCGCGTTCTACCGCGACTGGCGGGTGCTGATCACCGCCTCCGCCGTCACCGCGGTCGACCACGTCGCGCGCGGGCTGCTCGACCCGATGACCATGTACGGCGTGGCGGCGCCGACGCTGCTGCGCTCGCTCGAGCACGTCGGATGGGTGCTCTTCGAGGACGTCTTCCTGGTCACGTCGTGCCTCCGCGGGCAGCGCGAGATGTGGGAGATCGCCGCGCGTCAGGCCTCCACCGAGGCCGTCACCGAGCAGCACGCCCGGTCCGTCGAGGCCGTCGAGCGGGAGGGCGCGCTCCTCGCGATCGCCACCGAGGCCAGCCGCTCGAAGAGCGAGTTTCTCGCGAACATGTCCCACGAGATCCGCACGCCGATGACGGCGGTGAACGGCTACGCCGACCTCCTCCTCGACCCGGGCATCACCGCGAGCGAGCGCATCAGCCACGTGCAGACCATCCGCCGCAACGGCGAGCATCTGCTCTCGCTCATCAACGACATCCTCGACCTGTCCAAGATCGAGGCGGGGAAGATGACCGTGGAGAGCGTGCCCTGCTCGCCCAGCCAGATCATCGTCGACGTGTGCTCGCTCATGCGGGTGCGCGCCAAGGACAAGGGGCTCGCCTTCGAGGTGGAGTTCCAGACCCCCATCCCTGCGACCATCATGAGCGATCCGACCCGCCTCCGGCAGACCCTGCTCAACCTCGTCGGCAACGCGATCAAGTTCACGAGCCGCGGCAGCGTGCGCATCCTGGCGCGCTGCGAGGGGGCGGCGACGAGCTCCCCCACACTCACCCTGGAGATCGCCGACACCGGCGTGGGTCTCACCCGCGAGCAGCTGGCGCGGCTCTTCCGGCCCTTCGAGCAGGCGGACAACAGCACCACGCGGAAGCACGGCGGCACCGGCCTCGGGCTGGTGATCTGTCAGCGGCTCACGCAGATGCTGGGCGGGGACATCACCGTGCAGAGCCTGCCCGGGCGCGGCAGCTCGTTCTTCATGACCGTCGGCACGGGCTCCCTCGACGGCGTGAAGATGTTCGTCGGCCTCACCGAGGCGGAGATCCCCGAAGGGGGAGGCGACGCGCCGAGGGCCCGCGCGTCGGCCGAGCCGCTCCGCTGCGCCGTGCTGCTGGCCGAGGACGGGGTCGACAACCAGGTCCTGATCTCGACGCTGCTGAAGAAGGCTGGCGCGTCGGTGGTCCTCGCGGAGAACGGCCGCGTCGCCGTCGAGCGCGCGCTCGCGGCGGCGGTGTCGGGCGCGCCCTTCGACGTCATCCTGATGGACATGCAGATGCCCGAGCTCGACGGCTACGGCGCCACCGCGAAGCTGCGGCTCAAGGGGTACCGCGGGCCGATCATCGCGCTGACGGCGCACGCGATGGCGGGCGACCGCGAGCGCTGCCTCAACGCAGGGTGCGACGACTACCTCACCAAGCCGATCCACCGCACGCGGCTCATCGAGACGGCGCGCAAGTGGGTGGAGAAGCAGCGCGCGGAGGGCACCGTCGTCCTGCGCCGCCCGGTGCCGCCGACCGGGGCGCCCGAGCGGGCCACCTCGACCCTCCCCAGCCCGGAGCCGGCGCCCGCGCCGCCGTCGCTGACCGCCGCCTGCACGTCGGAGGAGGCCCTCTTCTCGGAGTTCGCGGGCGACGTCGACATGGCGGAGATCATCGACCTCTTCGTGGACGAGCTCCCCGGTCGGATGGACGAGCTGCGCCGCGCCATCGCAGACGGCGCGACCGCCGACGTGAAGCGCCTGGCGCACCGGCTCAAGGGCGCTGCGGGCGGCTACGGCTTCGGGCCGATCACCGCCATCGCCGGCGAGCTGGAGCTCGCGATCGGGCATGGCGAGGGCGCGGCCGAGACGCAGGAGATCGTCGAGCGGCTGCTCGCGATGTGTGCTCGAGCGCGGCCCTGCGAGCCCGTCGCCGAGGCCGTCTGAGCTCGAGAAAGGAACCACCCCGCCATGCAGACCATCCTCGCGATCGATGATTCTCCGGAGATCCACGCGCTGCTCGACGTCCGGCTGCGGCCCGAGGGCCTGCGCATCGAGCACGCCCTGACGCCCGCCGAGGGGCTCGCGATGGCGGCGACCCGGCAGCCCGACCTGATCCTGCTGGACGTGGAGATGCCAGGGATGGGTGGCATGGAGGTGTGCTCGCGGCTGAAGGCCGACCCGCTCACCTCGATGGTGCCGATCATCTTCCTGACGGGCGCGGAGTCGGTGGACGTGAAGGTCCGCGGCTTCGACCTCGGCGCGGTGGACTACGTGACCAAGCCCTTCGACGCCGCGGAGCTTCGCGCCCGGGTGCGCGCCGCGCTCCGGACCAAGCGCTTCCACGACATGCTCGCGGCCCGCGCGCAGCTCGACGGCCTCACCGGGCTATGGAACCGCGGGTACTTCAACCAGCGGCTCTCCGACGAGGTGCAGGCGGTGCGCCGCTACGGCCGCAGGCTCTCGCTGGTGATGATCGACGTCGACCACTTCAAGCGGCTCAACGACGGGTACGGTCACCCCTTCGGCGACCTGGTGCTGCAGCGCATCGGCGAGGCGCTGTCGGCGTGCAGCCGGATGACCGACTCGGCGTGCCGGTATGGCGGCGAGGAGTTCGCGATGATCCTGACGGAGACGACGGGCGACGGTGCGATGCTCCTGGCCGAGCGGGTACGCCAGACGATCGAGGCGCTCGACTTCCGGCCCAGGGGAAAGCCGGTGCAGGTGACCGCGAGCGTCGGCGTGGCCGACGCGGCCGACCTGGGCCCGTCGACCTCCGCGACGGCCGAGCTCCTGCTGCAGCGCACGGACGAAGCGCTCTACCGGGCCAAGGGCGGCGGTCGCAATCGGGTGGAGCGCGCGTAGTCGACGCGGCGAAGGGGCCGTCACCGAGCCGGGCGAGGCCAGACAGGCGTCGAGGGCCGTGCGGTTCACGTCCGCCCGGTGCCCCCGTGGCATCGGGCGCCCGGTGCGTCGATACTGAGCCGATGACCGTCCCCGTCGACCTCGGTGCCGCGCTCTCGAGCTTCAGCGACCCGTGGCAGCCGCGCACCATCGCCGTCCTCAATGACTACGACGTCCGCGTCGCGAAGACCCTCGGCGAGTTCACCTGGCATAGCCACCCCGACACCGACGAGCTGTTCCTCGTCGTGAAGGGGTCGCTGACGATCCGGATGGAGGCGGGCGACGTCACGCTCGGCCCCGGCCAGCTCTACGTCGTACCGCGCGGCGTGCGGCATCAGCCGGTGTCCAGCGAGGGCGCCGAGATCGTGATCATCGAGCCGAGCGTCACCGTCAACACCGGCGACTCGCCGGGCGCGCTCACCGCCGAGCGCCGCGTCCTGTAGGGCGCATCACGAGGCGCCGCCACCGGGGGGTGCGGACGCTCACGCGGTGGGCCCGCGTCAGGATCCGTCGACGGCGGCGACGAGGCGGGCGCGGGTGAGGCGCTGGTTGTCGCGCTCGAAGGACGGCGCGTCGTGGCCCGCGAGCGCGTCGTCGGTCTGCGCCGCGAGCCACGCGACGAAGTCCCGCTCGGAGTCGAAGCGCGCGGAGACCTCCTGCATCTGTCCGTCGTAGATGCTGCCGTAGAGGTAGGCGCTGCCGTCGAAGACGAGGCCCATGCCGCAGTAGTCGCGGTGCTGGTGGGCGATCGCGACGCCGCGACGGAGGGCGCCGGCCACCGCGCGGGCGAGCGCGGCGCCGTAGGGTTCGGTCGGGAGCGTCGGGCGCCGGGCGGGGCGTGGGCGGGACTTCATGGCTGGGCGAAGCGTAACAGCCGGGGAGAGCGGCGAGGGGGGGCTTTGGGGCGCGGGAGCTCACCTGCGATCACCCGACCGGCGCGTCGAGCCTGCTGCTCGCGGTGTTCCTGGGGGCGGGTGCCACCCGCGGCGCGGCCCTGGCCTGGATCTCCTTCGACCTCGCGCTGTTCTGCGGGGCGATCGCGGTCTTCCGCGGCGACGCCCCCACGCGGGCCTCGACGCTCGCGTACCGCACCACCGCCTGCGTGCCGGTGCTCGCGACCTTCGCGCAGCTCCACATCATCCTGCCGGCGGCCCACCTCTTCCCCATCGTCTTCGTCGGGTCGCAGATCATCGTCGCCACGATGTACCTGCGCTGGCACTACCTCATCGACGTCCTCGCGGGCCTCAGCCTCGCCGCGTCGGTCTTCGTGTTCAGCACGAGGGCCCTGGACGACCCGCGCCATGACCGGGGCGCTCGGAGACGCCGCGGCGGGAAGCGCCCGGAGGATCTACCGACGGTGGGCCTTCGCTGCGGCTGAGATAGTCTAGGGCTCATCACAGCCCGTGAACGCCACCGCGTTGTACACACCTGATGAGGTAACGAAGCCGCCCAAGGACGATCCGAGGGTGGGCACCGTCGTGGGCGAGAAGTACCGCATCGAGCGCATCGTCGCGTCTGGCGGGATGGGCACCGTCTACGCCGCGGTGAACAGCTGGACCCAGCGGCCAGTCGCGCTGAAGTTTCCGCTCGCGCGCCGAGGGGATCGCGAGACCCTGAGCGACACCGCGGTCGAGCGCTTTCTCCGGGAGGCGCGGGCGGCGTCGCGCATCGAACACCCCAATGTCGTCACTGTTTTCGACCTCGGGCGGGACCGTGACGGCGAGGTGTTCCTGGTGCAGGAGCTTCTCGACGGCGAGACCCTGGCGCAGCGTCTGACACACGACGGCCCGCTGTCCCTCGAGACGGCCCGCGCTCTCCTGCTGCCCGCCATGGACGCCCTCTGCGAGGCCCACCGCCAGGGCGTGGTGCACCGCGACCTCAAGCCCGAGAACCTCTTCATCGCCCGTCGTCCCGAGCGCGCCGAGGTCTTGAAAGTGCTCGACTTCGGCATCGCGTGGCTCGACGACGCCGACCCCGACGACCGGCTCACCCGCACAGGCAGCAGCGTCGGGACCCCCGCTTTCATGTCCCCCGAGCAGTGCCGCGGCGCCGCCGACATCGACGCTCGCAGCGACGTCTGGGCCGTCGCCCTGATCTGGGCCGAGGCCCTGTCGGGTCGCCGGGTGCTCGCCGCGCCGAGCGCCAACGAGGCCATCGCGCGGGTGCTCACCGAGCGCGTCACGCTGCGCCTCCCAGAGGTGCCAGCGCCCCTGGTCGCCGTTCTCCAGCGCGGCGTCGAAGCCCTCCGCGAGGACCGCTGGCCGACCCTGCGCGCGTTCGCCGACGCCCTCGAGGCCGCCTCCGCCCCGTCGCCTGCGCCGCACTCCACGGCCGCTCGCCCGCACCAGCGGCTCGCCTCTGCCCTCATCGCCCTCGCGCTGCTGGTCCTCTTCGGGGTCGCCGTCTCCTTCGCTCGCCGCACTCCCGCGCGCCCGTCGCCGGGCCCAGCTCCCTCGAACCCGGTCGCAGTGTCTGTGTCCTCCCCTGCGCCAGGCGCAGCGCCCGCGCTCCCTCCCGACGTCACCGTGGGGCCTCGCTCCGTCCTCGTGGACGCTCCCCTCGTACTTCCTGTCGAGCGCCCGCTGTCGAGAGGCGCCTCGCGCGCCCCCCTACGCCCGCGCGTGCCGCTCCCACCACCGTCGACCGCGGTCGGAGTCAACCGCGCGCCCATCCTGGAACCCTGAGCCCGTGCGCACCGCCCCGCTCTGCATCGCCCTCACCGCCGCGGCCCTCGCGCGCTCGCCAAGCGTCCACGCCCAGGACCACGAGCCGCTGCTCCGTCAGGGCGTCGAGCTCCGTCGGCGGGGCGACGACGCCGCCGCGCTCCAGGCGTTCTCCGCGGCGTACGCCGCACACCCCGAGGCCCGCACCGCCGCCCAGCTGGGCGCAGTCCACCAGGCGCTCGGCCACTGGCGCGACGCCGAGCGCTTTCTCCGCGAGGCCCTCGCCGCCGTGGGCGACCCGTGGATCATCCGCAACCGCGTCGCCCTCGAAGCCTCCTCGGCCGAGGTCTCCCGCCACCTCGGGACGCTCGATCTGCAGGGTGAACCGCCCGGCGCCGAGGTGCTCATCGATGGCCACCCGATGGGCCGACTGCCGCTCGCGGCGCCGCTGCGGGTCGTCGCCGGCGTGCTCACCGTCACGCTCCGCGCCGAGGGGCACAGCAGCGCGGTCCACCGCGTCGTGGTCGAGCCCGGCACCTTCGCGCGCGAGACCTTCGACCCGCTCTCGCCCGAGCCCGTAGCGCCCGTCGTGGCGCCCACGCCCGCGACGCTCCTGCTCGGCCCTGCGACGCCTGTCTCGCCGCCCGCGATGCCTCCCGCGCAGGTGGTGTTTCGCCCCGTGTCACGGCGGGATCCTGTGCCCCTGGTCTTCGCCTCGCTGAGCGGCGCGGCGCTCTCCCTGGGGCTCGCGGCGATCGTCGCGCGCGAAGGTACGGCCTCGACCTTCAACACCACCTGCCCCTCGGCGGGCGCTGTTCCGTGCGACGGGCTGACCTCCCAGTTCGATGCGTGGGGCGTCGTCGCCGCGGTGGCGATCCCCGTCGGTATCCTCGCCGCTGGCGTGTGCGTGTGGCGGGTGCTTTCGCGATGAAGCGCCTCGCCATCCTCGCCGCCCTCGCGCTCCCGGCGTGTAGCACCCTGGTGGGGCAGGGAAGTTCCGCGGACGCGGGGCGCCTCTCGGACGTGGACGATGCGACCGCCCGCGACACATCCCCGGGCGCCGATGTCGGGACGGCGCCCGATGTCCCCGCGGTGCGCGCCGCCTGCCTCGGCGCCCCGCTCGGAACCCCTGGTGACGTGCTCCCCGCGGCGCCAGGATGGACGAGCGTCGCGGCGCTCCCCGCCGGAGCAACAGCGCGCGCCATGCTGTTCGACGACCGGGGCGGGCTCCTCGTCGGCGCGTACGCGCCCTTCCCCGGCGCGCGGGGCACCTACGACGCGCTCTTCCTCCGCTTCGAACCGGGCCTCACGCTCGACCGCAGCTTCGGCGACAACGGCCGCCTCCAGGTGGACGCGGTCGCCGAGCGTCCTGGCGTGGACGTGATCACGGACGCCGAGGTCGACGCCGCCGGGCGCCTCGTCTTCGCGGGATGGAGCGCGGTCGCCGGGGGCGCGGACAACCGCGGCGTGGCGATCCGCTTCCTCCCGAGCGGCGCGCTCGACCCCGACTTCGGTCGCGGGGGTGTCGCCACGGTGGCGGCCGCGGGGGGCTTCTCCCCCTACGCGCTGCACGTCGACGATCGCGGCGTCGTGCTCGCGGGAACGACCATCGACAACTACCTGGGCGTGGTGGGCGTGGCCGCGCGCCTCGACGACCGCGGCGCGCTCGACCCTGCCTTCGGCGACCGCGGGCTGCTCACGGTCCCGAACTCCCTCGCCCTGCGTGACCTCGTCGCCGACGGCGACGGCTACCTCGCGCTCACGGGCGACCCCGATCGCCTTCAGCCCGCGCTGCTGCGCCTGCGCCGCGATGGCAGCGTCGACACGACCTTCGGCCTCGCGGGCCGCGCCGTGCACCCGCGCGCCTGGGACGTCATTCCCGCCGCGCTGCGACGCCTGCCCGACGGGCGCGTCCTCGCGGCCGGGGCGTACGTGCCCATCCACAACGCGGTCACCGGACTCCAGACGCTCATGCGCTTCGAGGCGGACGGGCGCGCCGACCTCAGCTACGGCCGCGAGGGGCTGGCCGAGGAGCGAGCCGGCGCGACCTCCTTCGTGACGTCGTCGCCCTTTCTCGCCGTGCAGTGCGACGGGTCGGTGCTCACAACGACCACCGCGTCGGGATCGTCGGCGATGGTCCATCGCTTCACGCCCGACGGACTCCCCGACCCGACCTTCGGGCGCGACGGCAGGGTGGTCCTCCCGCGCCTCGCCGTCCCGACGTTCGGCCAGGCGCTGCGGGTCGCTCCCGACCAGCGCAGCGTGCTGGTGCTCAGCGTCGCGTCCGACGGGCGCCTCGGCCTGCACCGCCTCGCGCTGTAGCGTCCGCGCCACCCGTGGCGTCCGCGCCACCCCCCGTGAGACCTGGAATTCCAGTGGTTTCGTGCTGGTCCGTGGCTTGCTATGGGGCGCTCCATGCAACGTAGGAGAGCGCCTCGAATGATGCAGCAGCGATGGATGATGGGTGTGCTCGCGGTGATGGCCGCGGGCTGTGGTTCGACCCCGAGCAGCACCGCGAGCGACGCGGGCAGCGGCGCGGACACCGGCGGAGGCAGCCGCCCGGCGGACACGCGGTCCACTCGTCCGGTGACCACGGTCGAGAGCCCCGGCGAGCCCGAGTCCCCGACGGAGGACCTTCCCCCGGACGAGGCCGCCGCGGGCAGCGTCGGCGAAGGGACCGACGCCATCGGCGCCTGCCACATCACCTCGCCCACGGGTCTCAACGCGCGGCTCTGCGTGGACTACAACGACGGCTACGACGCCGACAGCGCGGGAGAGCACTGCCGCGGGCAGGGCGGGACCTTCAACGCGGGTCAGGGCTGCGATCGCACCAACTCGCGCCTCGTGGGCAACTGCACCATCGCCGCGGAGATGCGCACGCGCGTCGCGTACGCCTACCGGATTCCGGCGACGCGCTCGATGCCCGACCCCCCGACGCTCGACGCGGAGGAGGTCACCACCTGGTGTCAGGCCCAGATGGGCACGGCGCCCGCGGCGGAGACGCCCACCAACACCGGACGCTGCACGTACACCGGCGACCAGAATTTCCTCGCGGTCGCCCGCGTGCGGACCTGCGTCAACTACGACCAGGGCTTCAGCGAGGCCGACGCGCGGGCGGAATGCGCGGGCCGTCAGACCTACGGCAACGCGACCTTCGCCGAGCAGAGCTGCTCCGTAGGCACGGCGTCGCCGGGCTGTCGCTTCGCGATGGGCAGCCGCACCTGGACGGTTCGCCAGGACTGGACCTACCGCTCAAGCCCGCCCTGGGACAACGACACCTGCACCTCGGACGACCGCGCCTGCTTCCGCCGCGACTGCGAGACGGCGGGCGGCATGTACGTGACGGGGCCCTGAGCGATGCGACCGAACCCCTCCCTCCGTAGGAGTCCGGTGGTGCCGCTGCTCGGCGCGCTGCTCGCGCTCGGCGCCTGCGACGACAGCCCCGCGACCTCCGACAGCGACGCGGGTATCACGGGCGGATCTGACGCGGCCACCGGGCCCATCCTGGCGGGCGACGACCCCTGCATGGGCGTCCCCGAGGAGGGGCGCTGCGCCGCCGACGGGCAGCTCGAATACTGCTCCGTCCCGACGGACGTCGACGAGGACGAGAGCGCTCCCGTCGAGGTGGTGCGCACGGCCTGCGACATGGGCGAGCGCTGCGCGGTGAACGACGGCTACGCGGAGTGCGTCCCCCAGGGGGAGTGCCGCACCGGCGACACCTCCTGCGCGGCCGACGGCGCGCTGCGGCGCTGCACGGACGGGCGCTGGGCGAGCGAGCCCTGCGCGACGGAGTGCATCGACACCGGCCTCGGCGCGGCGAGCTGCGCCCCTTCGGCGGCAGCGGGCAACCGTCGCACGCTCCGGGTGACCTTCGACGCGCGCGAGCCCAATGAAGGGCGCACGGACTGGGCGACGGAGACCGTGACCCGCAACGCCGAGGGCTTCCAGGTGGTGGTGTTCCGCGGGATGGAGCGCCTCGACGAGGGGCGCACCGGCACGGGCGACCAGGCGGGTAGGGTGGAGATCGCTCTCCCGAGCGAGGCATTGGACGACGTGCGGGTGGTGGTGAGCGCCATCCAGGACGACGGCGCCCAGGCGATCGCTCTGGCGCTGGCCGACCCCAACGTGGGCGCGATGCGGCTCACGCCGGGCTTCGCTCCGAGAGAGCCGCGGCTGTGGTCGTGGGAGTTCCGGGCCAGCGCGATCCAGGGCGACGCGCTGCACATCGCCGAGCGCGACGGGGCGGGCGCCGCCAACGTCTACAACGTGCTGCACCGGGCCTGGCGCGAGGTGCGCCGCCGGTACACCACGCGGCGTCCCCTCTCGGTGCTCGCGTGGGCCGGGGAGGGGACCACCTACACCTGCGGGGCCTGCTTCAACACCCGGCCCGTCGACGCGTTCGACGCCAGCTTCCGCTCGCAGGTCTGGATGCCCATCGGGGGCACGGACCACCAGGAGTGGTCCGACGCCGTCGTCGGCCACGAGGTCGGGCACTGGGTCATGGCGAGCTTCGGGCGCTCGCCGGGCGAAGGCGGATCGCACAGCATCGGCGTCCCGACGATGCCCGGACAGGCGTGGAGCGAGGGCTTCGCGACGTGGTTCAGCTACGAGCTCCTCCGCTGGCCGGCCTACGTCGACCGTCAGGGCGGATCGATGTTCTGGGCCGACATCGCCAACCGCAGCTACCACCGCATGCGCACCTGGCAGCGCCCCTCCGCCGAGGCCACCGGGGGACTCACCCAGCGCCACGACGAGAACGACGTCGCGGCCACCCTGCGCACGCTCGCGGCCGACGACGCGGCGCCGCTGTTCACCGCGCTGGCGAGCACCCGGATGCGCACGGCGCCCTTCGCTCGCGGCTACAACCGCCACACCTGGGAGCGCGGGCTACGCAACATCCGCCGCACCAGCACCTCCGCGCCGTTTCTGGGCGACATGCTCGACGCCCTCAACTGCGCATCGTTTCCGCGCGACGCCATCGACCGCGCGACCGTTCCGGACACCCACTACCCCTACCCCTCGGACATGCCGCTGTGCGGCGCGGGAGGGAGCTGAGCCATGCGCATCGCCCTCATCCTACTGACCCTCACGGCCTGCGCCGCTCCCCGCGTCGAGCCATCACCGCGTCCCGCGCCCCAGGCCGCTCCACATGCCCATGTGTCGGCCCCGGCACGGGTCACCCTGGAGAGCCTCTCGGTGACCCGCGTCGAGGGACGCTCCCCCGATGGGCTCGCGGGCACCAGCACACCACCAGCGTCCGCGGGATCGTGGACCGAGGCACAGCTGGTCGCCCGGGTGATCCTCAACGCGTCGGCCGATCTACCGGTGGCGGTGACCCTCTCGCTGCCGCAGGGGGCCACCCTGCGCTCCGGGCGCGCGCAGTTCACGCTCCCGTCGCTGCGAGCCGGGACCGTGGTTGAAGAGCGTTACACCATCGTCTACGCCGCCGCGCCCGCGGAGCCCGTGGTGCTTCGGGCGCACGCCGCGGGCGAGGACTTCGGGTTCCACGCCGAGGCGCAGTGGCGCTTCGGTCGCCCGGAGGCTCCGGCGGTGCGGGTGGCGGCCGACGGGACCCGCCTCGTGCTCGGTCGACACGACTTCGGCCCATCGGTGCGCGTGCACCGTTGACCTCCCGGTCGGGCTACAGTGCCCGACCGTGACCGCAGCGGCGACAGAGATCATCCAGGGCGCCAGCGCCCCGTCGGTGCGGCGCTTCTCCGTGCGCGTGCTTCAGGGCTTCGACCTCGGCTGCGAGGCCGCGAGCGAGGCCGGGCGGTTGACCGTCGGCACCGACGAGGGCGCCACGCTGCGGCTCACCGACCGCACGGTCAGCCGTTTTCACGCAGAGTTCGAGTCGATCGAAGGGTCGGTGGTGCTGCGCGACCTCGGCAGCAGCAACGGCACCCGCGTCGGTGCGGTGGGTGTCCGCGAGGTGCTGTTTCGCCGCGACGCCGAGGTGATGGTGGGGCGCACCCGCCTCGCGCTTACGCTGGCCGACCGCCCGGTCGCGATCGAGCTCACCGTGGCTTCGCAGTTCGGTCGGCTCATGGGCAACTCGATGGCCATGCGCGCGGTGTTCGCGGCCCTCGCCCGTGCCGCGCCCACCAGCGCGCCGGTGCTCCTCACGGGCGAGTCCGGGACCGGCAAGGAGCTCGCCGCCCGCGCCCTCCACGACGCCTCGCCCCGCGCTGGGCGTCCCTTTGAAGTGGTGGACTGCGGCGGCCTCGCGCCGACGCTCATCGAGAGCGAGCTGTTCGGCCACGAGCGCGGGGCCTTCACGGGCGCGCACGCGGACAAGGCCGGCGCCTTCGAGCGAGCGGACGGCGGAACGGTGTTCCTCGACGAGCTCGGGGAGCTGCCGGTCGAGGTGCAGCCCAAGCTGCTGCGGGTGCTCGCCGAGGGGGAGATCCGGCGGGTGGGCAGCGTACGGGGGCGCAAGGTCGACGTGCGCGTGGTGGCGGCGACCCACCGCGACCTGCGCCGCGAGATCAACGTCGGGCGCTTCCGGGCAGACCTGTTCTATCGCCTCGCGGTGATCCAGGTACGGATGCCCGCGCTGCGCGACCGGATCGAGGACCTTCCGCTGCTCGTTCCGACGCTACTCGCGGCGATCGAGCGGGAGCGCGGCGTCGAGGCGGAGGCCCCGCCGGACAGTCCCCTCTGGGCCGAGCTCGCGCTGCACGACTGGCCCGGCAACGTGCGGGAGCTGCGCAACCACCTGGAGCAGTGGGCGATCCTGCGCGAAGCGACGCTCGTGCCCATGCCGTCGACCGCGTCGGCGGGGGCGGCGGCGAAGCGCCCCGAGAGCGAAGGCATCCCCGAGCTCGAGGCGGCCTTCGTGGGGTTCGAGCCGATGCCTCTCCGGGCGGCGCGGGAGGTGGTGCTCGACCGCTTCGATCGGCACTACCTCACCCGGCTGCTCCAGGCCACGGCGGGCAACGCGACGGAGGCCGCTCGGCGCGCGGGCGTCGACCGCGTGACCATGTTCCGTCTCCTGCGCCGGCTCGGCCTGCCTCGCGGCTGAAGGCCGACAGGCGCAGAGAGCGTGCGATCCACTTCCGCCCGGTGCGCCCGTGGCATCGGGCGCTCGGTGCATCGATACCGTGCCGATGACCGTCCCCGTCGCTCGCCACCGTGAAAACCGCCAGCCCTCCCCCCTCCGTCGCCTTCCTCACGCTCGACGACCGCAGCGCGTACGTCATCGACGACGAGCTCGCCATCGCCGAGCTCCGCGCCCGGGCCTGGCGCGTCGAGGAGATTCCCTGGCGCCGCCGGGACGTCGACTGGGGCGCCTTCGACCTCGTGGTCATCCGCACCACCTGGGACTACCAGCACGACCTCGACGCCTTCCTCGACGCCCTCTCCGCCATCGAGTCCGCGGGCGTCCCCCTCGCCAACCCGAGCGCCCTCGTCCGCTGGAACGCCCGCAAGACCTACCTCCGCGACCTCGCCGCGCGGGGCGTGCGGGTGGTCCCGACCCGCTGGGGCGTCGGGCTCTCCGCCGAGGGGCTGCGCTCGCTCTGCGACGCGCTGGGCGACGGCGGCTGCGTGCTCAAGCCGACGGTGAGCGCCAACGCGCACGACACCTGGCGCCTCCCTCGCGACCTGGACCTCTCCGTCGCCGCGGAGCTCGCCTCTCGCTTCACCGACCGCGAGTGGATGGTCCAGCCCTTCGTGGCCTCGGTGCTCGACGAGGGCGAGTACTCGGTCTTCTACTTCGACGGCTCGTACAGCCACGCCATCGTGAAGCGCCCGAAGTCCGGGGATTTCCGGGTGCAGGAGGAGCACGGCGGGCTCATCGCGGGCATCGATCCCGACCCCTCGCTTCGCCTCGCCGCCGACCGGGTGATGGCCGCGCTCGACGAGGCCCCGCTCCAGGCGCGCGTCGACCTCGTGCGCCTCGACGACGGATCGCTCGCCCTGATGGAGCTCGAGGCCATCGAGCCGTCGCTCTACTTCCGAACGCACCCACGGGCCGCGGAGCGCTTCGCCGACGCGCTCGCCCGCTACCTCTCCCGCCGCTGAGCCGCCGCTCAGAACACCACGGTCGTCGGCACCCGGCGGTTGGTGGCGGTGCCGTCGCCGAGCTGACCGAACTCGTTGTCGCCCCAGCAGCGCAGCTCGCCGCTGTGGAGTCGGGCGCAGGTGTGCGCGTCCCCGAGGGTCACCTCGGCGACCCCGCCGAGGCCAGGGACGACCGTGGGAGAGCGTCGGGTGCCGTTGGTTCCGTCGCCGAGCTGGCCGGAGCTGTTGCGGCCCCAGCAGCGCAGCGTGGCGTCGGTCATCCGCGCGCAGAAGTGGCCGCCGCCGCCCGACACCGAGGCCACCCCATCGAGCCCCGCGACCCTGACGGGCGTCGATCGGCTGGTGATGGTTCCGTCTCCGAGCTGGCCGTACTCGTTGCGCCCCCAGCACCAGACGGTGCCGTCGCTGCGCGCCGCGCAGGCGCTCGACAGCGACACCGCGAGCGACGTGACGCCGGTGAGCCCCGTCACCGCGACCGGGGCGTTGCGCTGCGTGAGGCTGCCGTCGCCGACCTGGCCGTAGTCGTTGCCGCCCCAGCAGACCACCGTGCCGCCGGCGCGCCGCGCGCACGACGTGACGTTGCCGAGGTCCACCTGCGCCGCGTCGGCGAGGAGCGAGACCAGCGTCGGGGTCGGCCTCGCGTTGATGGTCCCGTCGCCGATGGCGCCCACGGCGTTGTAGCCCCAGCAGCGGAGGCTCCCGTCCGCGCCGCGAGCGCAGGCGTGGTAGTCCCCCGCGACGACCTCGGCCGCGCCCGACAGCCCCGACACCGTCGTGGGCGTGAGGCTCCCGGAGTCGGCGCCGTCGCCGAGCTGCCCGTACTGGTTGCGCCCCCAGCAGCGCGCTCCGCCGCTCGCGAGCCGCGCGCAGGAGAACTCCCTCCCTCCGCTCACCTCCGCGGCGCCGACCAGCCCGCTCACCGGCGTCGGTCGGGAGCGAGCCGCGGTGGTGCCGTCGCCGAGCTGCCCGTAGTCGTTGGCTCCCCAGCAGCGGACCTCGCCCGACGGAAGCCGCGCGCAGGTGTGGGCACGGCTCGCGCTCACCTGGCTGACCGGGGTGGGCACCACGACCGGAGGCACATCGACGACCGGAGGCACATCGACGACCGGAGGCACGTCGACGACCGGAGGCGCATCGACGACCGGAGGCACGTCGACGGCCGGAGGCGCATCGACGACCGGAGGCACGTCGGTGACATCGGGCGTGTCGGCGACGGCTGCATCGGTGACCGAGGGCGCATCGACGAGCGCAACGACGTCGGTGACGGCCGCGTCGATGGGGAGCGAGGTGTCCGTGGGCGCGGGTGCGTCGAGGCCGGTGGGCGCGTCGGCGTCGCCAGCGGCCGGCACGTCGGAGAAGAGCCCGCTGACCGGGAGCGGCGCGCAGGCGGCGAGCAGCGAGGCGACCAGCGAGAGGCGGGCGAAGGGGGTCATGAGCGAGGTACTCCGGGCGGAAGAGACGGAGACTGACTCACCCCCGGGCGGGCAGCACGCTCTCGAAGCGCTTCGACGAGGACTCGCTCACGGCCAGGCACACCACGGTCTGGTCGTCGGCCTGGGGCGCGTCTTCGACGAACTTGTCGAGGTCGCCCAGCACCGCCTCGAGCACCTGACGCGCCGAGCCGCCGGAGCGCTCGAGCACCGCGTGAAGCCGCTCGACCCCGTAGAACTCGCCCGCCATCGAGCGCGCCTCGATGATGCCGTCGGTGTAGAGCACCAGCACGTCGCCGGGCTGCAGCTTCACCTGCGCCTCGGCCACCTCGACGCGCGCCTCGACGCCCACCGGGAGGCAGCGCGCCTCGGCGTACTCCAGCGGGGTCACCCGGCCGCCGCGCAGCAGCAGGGGTGTGGTGTGGCCGGCGTTCGAGAAGCGCAGCACCTGCTGCGTCAGGTCGAGCGACAGGAACACCATCGTCACGAACATCCCGTCTTCGGCGACCTCCGAGAGCGCCCGGTTGACGCGCTGGATGATCCGCCGCGGGTGCGACTCCACCGGCGCCGCGAAGCGGATCTCGCTGGTCACCCGCGCCATGAAGAGCGCGCCGGAGATGGCCTTGCCGGACACGTCGCCGACCACCATCGCGAGGCGCGTCGGGTCGAGCCAGAGGAAGTCGTAGAAGTCCCCGCCGACGTGGAAGGCCGGCTCGTAGTGCACGGCGAAGTCGAGCCCCGACACCTTCGGAGGCTCACGGGGCAGCAGGTTGCGCTGGATCTGCCGGGCGAGGCGCAGGTCGTAGTCGAGGCGCTCGCGGGCGAGCAGGCGGTGGTGCAGCCCGATGAGGTGCAGCGCGATGCCGGCCTGGCTGGCGAGGCCCTGGAGCAGGTCGAGGTCGTCCTGGGTGAAGTACCCGAGGGCCGTCTCCGCGTCGACGTGCAGGATGCCCAGGTGCTCGCCGCGGAAGGACAGCGGCGCCCCCATGCGCCACCCCACGGCCCCCTCCTCCAGCGGCGGTACGGTCCCATCGGGCATCGGCAGGAGCAGCGGGTTCTTGATGACCAGCGTGTCCATCGGGCCGATGGGCGTGTCGGTGGTCGCGCGCAGCAGCACCGAGTGCCCCTGGCGCAGCACCCGGTCGACCACCTGCTGGGAGATGTCCATGGTGGGCTGGGCGCCGGGGGTCTCGCGCCCCTTGCGGCGGCGCGCGGCCTGCGTGCGGAGCTGCCGCGAGCGCTGGTCGAAGGTCACCGCGGCCACCGCCGAGGCCTGCGGGAATACCTCCAACAGTATTCCGCAGACCTTCTCCAGCAGCGCGTTGGCGTCGAGCGTGCTCGCGACGGTCTCCGAGATCCGGTACATCGCCTGGAGCTTGCGCTCGAGCCTCGCCGGGTCGATGGGGCGCCCGGAGGGGCTCTTGCCGGTGCCGGGCGCGAGGCCCTGCTTCAGGTTGAGACCGAGGTGCGCGACCTCGATCATGTTGAGCGTGTGCTCGGCGGTGTCCTGGGTGATGCGCACCGAGGTGCTCTCGGCCTGCGCCACCATGTCGTCGCTCAGGTCGATGCGGAAGCGCGACGCGCCGATCTCCACCTCGTCGCCGTGCCGCAGCCGCGAGCTCCCCTGGATGCGCCGCCCGTTGACGAAGGAGCCGTTGCAGCTCCCGAGGTCTTCGAGGGCGTAGCCGTCGCCCTCGCGGCGGATGCGCGCGTGCCGGCGCGAGATGCGCTGGTCGGGGATGCAGATGTGGCAGTCGAGCCGCCGGCCGAGCAGGCACTCTCCTGCGTCAAGGCGGTAGACCTTGCCGACGTCTTGCGGGCCGAGGGTGACGATGCTGGCCACGGCGCGGTCAGAACCCCTTGAGCGCCTCGTCGGCCGTGGGGAAGATGGGCAGCGCCTGGTCGAGCCGGAGCATCGCGAAGATGTCCTTCGGCTGCCCGGCGACCCCGGCGACCCGCACCGCGCCGCCGAGCGCCCGAAGGCGCTTGAAGAGCGACACGATGATGGCCACCCCGGAGCTGTCGATGACCTTCACCGCGGACATCTCGAAGACCACCTTGATGCCGCCGCGCTCGACCAGCTGCTCCACGAGGAGGCGGGCCTCGGGGACGGTGAGTGCGTCGAGGTTCTCTTCCTGCACCCGCAGGACGACCACGCCAGCCTGCTCGGTGAGTTCATGCTTCAGCATCGGGGATCCCCATGGGAGGTCGCGGACGATACCGCCGCGCATTCGGAGAGAGTCTTGGTCATGGTGAGGAGGTTCTTGTCCTGACGGCGCTCGTAGGTGACGGAGGACATGGCGTTGCGGATGATGAAGAGCCCCATGCCACCTTCGGAGAGGCTATCGAGCGCGGGCACCTGGTCGCTGGCTCCGGCGTCGTCGAAGTCGAAGCCGGCGCCGTGGTCGATCATGCGGAGGACCACCTCGTCGTCGTCGACCAGGAGGACCACCTCGACCTCCCCCGGGGTGACCGCGTAGGCGTGCTCGACGATGTTGTTGAAGGCTTCGTTGTAGGCACTCATGAGACGCCACTCCAGACCCGCGCAGCCAGCGTCGCGTTCGACGCGCAGGCACACGGCCCGGACCATCGACCCGACCAGGTCGCGAAACCGCAACTCGCCCGGAACGCTGGCTGTGAACTTCAGCGGCAACGATTCACCGTCTCTCAAGCCTGGAACCCTACCACCGATGCGCGAGGGGGTGGAACGCCCAATCTCAGGGGCGCACGGTGCAGATGCGCTGCCCCATCGAGTCGGCGGTGACCAGGCAGGCGCCGTTGGTGAAGGGGCACTCGGCGTCCGTGGTGCAGCGCAGCAGGCACACCGGGTCGCCGTTGTTGAGGCGGACGCAGGCGCTGTTGGCCGGGCACTCCGAGGAGGCCGCCCCGGTGGGGGTGGTGCAGCGCGAGGTGCAGAAGAGCGCTGTGCGCCCGGACGGCGCGGTGGTCGACAGGCAGAGCGAGGTGTCTCCGCCGCAGAGCACGGTGCGCGAGCAGTTCTGGTAGGGCGGGTCGTTGGCGCAGCCGAGGGCCGCAGACAGGCAGAGGGCGGTGAGCAGCAGGCGCATGGCGGGCGGCACCCTAACACCAACCCCCGACCCTTCGCGATGGCCTCTACAGGAGGGGGTGAGAGATCTCAGCCCGCGGCCACGGCGGGCGGCGCGGCCGACCCGAGGCCCTGGAGCACGTCGCGCAGGGCGTCGAGCATCGCGTGGTCGATGACCGTGGCGGAGGCGCCGAGGTCGACCCTCAGCCCCTCGGCGTCGGACCAGGCGAAGGCCCCGGGGATCGCCAGCATCGCCGCGCGCACCTCGCGCCCCAGCCTCGCCCGGGCGGCCTCGGGGTCGTCGCAGCGCACCTCGAAGACGGCGTCGAAGTCGTCGTCGCCGGTGGTGAGCTCCGAGGGGAGCCCCGGCACCGGCACCTCGCGCTCGCCCTTGCGCGCCAGGGCGATGCGGGGGGTGTTGGAGAGGGAGGGAGCGTGGGCGAGCGGCCTCCCGCCCCAAGGTCCGTCGAGGGCGCTCACCCGGATGGTGTACGCGATGGGCCCGACGCGGCCGTGCAGCGTGGGCACCCCCTGGGCGTCGACGGCGAGCCGCAGGTCGCGGCGCTGCATCACCAGCGACTCCCAGTGCGCCGTCACGACGCTGCGATCGGAGGTCCGCCGCTGGAGCGCCGCGCGGTCGAGCAGCGCCCGGACCGCGACGGTGAAGAGGGCGAGGAGCAGGAGCGCCGCCGCGAAGATGAGGGGGTCCATGGCCAGCGATAGGGGTAGCACGACCCGGGAGCTTCACACTGCCCCCCTGCGCCTGGGCGTTGTTTGCTCGCGGCGAGGGCGACATGGTACGCGGCGACTCCCATGACCCGCTCGGCCACGGTCACCCGCACCACGCGCGAGACCTCCATCTCGGTGACCCTCGACCTCGACGGTCAGGGCGTCGGCGACATCCAGACGCCCATCCCCTTCCTCAGCCACATGGTCGACCAGCTCGCGAGGCACGGGGGCATCGACCTCACGGTGCGCGCCGCCGGCGACGTGGAGATCGACGGGCACCACACCACCGAAGACCTCGCCATCGTGATCGGCCGCGCCGTGGAGCAGGCGCTCGGCGACCGCCGCGGCATCCGTCGCTACGGCGAGGCCACGCTCCCCATGGACGAGGCCCTCTGCCAGGTGGCGCTCGACCTCTCCGGGCGCACCTACTACGTCGACCGGCTCGGCCTGCCGAAGGCGAAGCTGGGCACCTTCGACACCGAGCTCGCGGGGGTCTTCTTCGAGGGCTTCGCGCGCGGCGCGATGTGCAACCTCCACGTGCGGCGCATCGAGGGAGACAACCTCCACCATGTCATCGAGTGCTCCTTCAAGGCCCTCGCCAGGGCGCTGCGCGACGCGGTGCGCATCGAGGGGTCGCTGCTGCCCTCCACCAAGGGGACGCTGACCGAGTGAGCGACCGGGCGGCGATCGTGGTGGTGGACGTGGGCCTCGGAAACCTCCGCTCGGTCGAGCGGGCCCTGCGCGCGGCGCTGGTGGCCGATGGGCGCTCGCCGGAGATGGTTCGGTGCACGAACGATCCGGGCGAGCTGCGCGAGGCGGCGGCGCTGGTGATGCCCGGACAGGGAGCCTTCGGGGACTGCGCGACGGCCCTGCACCGGCACGGCGGGGCCCTCGCGAAGGCCGTGGGAGAGCACCTCGCGGCGGACCGGCCGTACCTGGGCATCTGCCTGGGGCTGCAGGTGCTCTTCGAGTCGAGCGAGGAGGCGGGCGGGGCGCACGGACTCGGGGTCTTCGAGGGCTCGGTGCGGCGCTTCCGCGACGGGATGACCGACGCCCGGGGGGCGCGCCTCAAGGTGCCCCACATGGGCTGGAACCAGGTGATCCCCAGGGACGACGCGGCGGCCTCGTGGCTGGGTCGTTCGCACTGGTACTACTTCGTCCACAGCTACTACGTCGTGCCTTCGACCTCCTCGGAGGGATGCATCGCCGGGGAGACCGAGCACGGCGAGCGCTTCGTGAGCGCGGTCTCCCGGGGGCGGCTGTGGGCGGTGCAGTTTCACCCCGAGAAGTCGCAGGCGGCGGGCATCGGGCTGCTGCGCTCCTTCGTGCGGGGGGTGCCGTGATCGTCATCCCCGCGATGGACCTGCTGGGCGGCCGGGTGGTGCGGCTTCACCGCGGCGACTACGACAAGGTCACGGTCTACGGCGACGACCCCGCGGCGGTGGTCGAGGCTTACCTCGACGCGGGCGCGACCTGGGTGCACCTGGTCGACCTCGACGGGGCGCGCGACGGCCGCGCCACGCAGGCGGCGCTGGTGGGCTCGCTGCTCGCCCGCTTCGGCGCGGCGCTGCGGGTGCAGGTGGGCGGAGGCATCCGGACCCTCGAGCAGGTGCGCGCCTACCGGGAGGCGGGCGCGTCGAGGGTGGTGATCGGCACCCGCGCGGCGGAGGATCCGGGCTTCGTGAGCGAGGCCAGCGCCGTGGTCGACGTCACCGTGGCGGTCGACGCGCGAGACGGCAAGGTCGCCACGAAGGGATGGACCGAGGCCACCGCCATCGACGCCGTCTCCCTCGCGAAGGACTGTGTTTCCCGCGGAGCGCGCGCGGTGCTCTACACGGACATCGCCCGCGACGGCACTGGAGAGGGGCCCAACGTGGAGGCCACCGAGCGGCTGGCGAGGGAGGTTCCGGCCGCGCTGGTGATCGCGAGCGGGGGCATCGGCTCGCTCGACCACCTGAGGGCGCTCGCGGCGAGGGAGGTCATCGGCGCGGCGGTGGTGGGTCGGGCGCTCTACGAGGGCGCGTTCACGGCCCGAGAGGCCCTCGGCGTCGGGAGCGGTGGTTGAGATGACGGTCGCCCGGCGGTTGATCCCCTGCCTCGATGTGAAGAACGGCCGCGTGGTGAAGGGCGTGCGCTTCGTCGGGCTGCGCGACGCGGGCGACCCGGTGGATTGTGCGAGGGCGTACGATCGCGCCGGGGCAGACGAGATCACCTTCCTGGACATCACGGCCTCGCACGAGGCGAGGGACATCCTGCTGGACGTGGTCGAGCGCACGGCCAACGAGGTGTTCGTGCCGCTCACCGTGGGCGGCGGGATACGCACCCGGGAGGACGTGGACGCGATCCTCCGGGCGGGGGCGGACAAGGTCTCGGTGAACAGCTCGGCGGTGACCCACCCCGCGCTCATCGAGGCGGTGGCGGGAGCCTACGGTCGGCAGGCGCTGGTGGTGGCCATCGACGCGCGGCGCAGGGACCCGAACGACGCGAGCGCGGGCTGGGGGGTGTTCACCCACGGCGGCCGGGTGGACACCGGGCTCGACGCGCTCTCCTGGGCGCGCGAGGTGGATGCTCGGGGGGCGGGGGAGATCCTGCTGACCAGCATGGACCGCGACGGCACCGGGCTCGGCTACGACCTCGAGCTGGTGCGGGCGGTGGTCGAGGCGGTCGGGTGCCCGGTGATCGCGAGCGGCGGGGTCGGCACGCTGGAGCACCTCGCGCTGGGGGTGCTGCCCCTCTCGGAGGGAGGCGGCGGGGCGGACGCGGCGCTGGCGGCGACCATCTTCCATGACGGTCACTTCACCCTCGGACAGGCTCGGGACTACCTTCGCTCTCGCGGGGTCGTCGTGCGCGACGACGCCACGCCGGAGGACCGATGAGCGACGCGGTGGCGATGGACGATCTGGTGGAGGCGATGTCCCATCGCGGCACCCCCATGACGCCCGAGAGCGCGCTGTTCATCGTGCTCCAGGCGGTGGAGTCGATGAAGGACCGGCGCGTGGTGCTCGACGCCGGGGGCATCGAGGTCGACGAGCACGGGGTCGTGAAGATCAACGAGCTGTGCTCCCCCGCGGTGGACGACCGGGAGGCGCAGGAGGGCGTCGCGACGCTGCTGGAGACGGCCCTGGTGCCCGCGCCCGCGACGGTGCTCGAGCTCACCGCGAGGCTGCGCTCGGAGACGGTGTTCACCCACTCGGCGCTGGCGGCGGAGCTCGCGGCGGCGCTGGTCCCGCTCAACCGGGGGGCGGCGCAGCGGATGCTGGGGAGGCTGGTGCGGGAGCACCACCGGCCGGTGCGCCCGGAGGAGAGCGACGACGAGGCGGCGGACGCGGACGAGAAGCTCACCCGGGGGCTCGACGAGCAGGGCCAGAGGCCCGCGCCGAGCGCCGACGCCACGGAGCCCGACGCAACGGTGCGAGACGACTGGGATCGCCCGGTGAAGAAGAAGGGCCCGAGCACGCTGCAGGCCCTGGTGGTGCTGGGGATGTCGACGGCGCTGCTGGGCGCCGCCGCGGTGTTCTTGTGGAGCCGGCTGCGGGGCTGAAGGATCAGAGCGGGAGCAGGTAGACCACCGAGTCGTCGTTGGCCGTGGTCGCTCCCGCGGACACCCCGACGCCTCGCGCCCCCACGATGGCGACGTGGGTGCGCGCGGGGTTGAGCGCGACCGCCCAGAAGAAGTCCGACGCCCCGCCGAAGTCGTAGGTGCGCAGGCCGCGAGGGGCGAAGGTGGTGTCGGGCTGTCCCGCGGAGGTGAGCATCGCGACCATCCCGTCGACGTTGGCCTCGGAGGGGCGGCCGCCGCCCACCATCAGGATGCGGTTGTCGGGCAGCGCCACCAGGGCCCGGGCGTTGTCGTTGAAGCGCGCGAGGTCGAGCCGGGCCACGCCCGCGGTGCCCCAGGTGGGGTCGAGCGTCCCGGCGGCGGAGACCCGCAGCGAGAGCCAGTCGAGGCTCTCGCTGGTGCTGTTGCGACCGTAGCCCGCGGTGACGAAGGACGAGCCCTGCAGCACCGCGTCGTAGGCCTCGGTGACCGCGGCGAGCACCGTCGGGGCGAAGATTCCGGCCACCCCGAAGGTGGGGTCGAGCTGGCCCGCGGAGGTGAGCTTGAAGAGCACCGGCTTCACCACGCCGCCGTCGTCGATGTAGCCCGACGCGACGATGCCGCCGTCCGGGAGCAGCGTCGCGGTGCGAGGGTTGGCCGTGCGCTCGTTGACGTTCACCGTGGCGACGCCGTTGGTGCCGAAGCTCGCGTCGCGCACCCCGTCGGCGCTGAGGCGGACCACGGTGAAGTCCGCCACGGTTCCGCCGCTGCGCCGCTGCGCGCCGGAGACCAGCAGCCGGCCGTCGCTGTAGGCGGTCAGGCCCCAGGCGGCGTCGGCCACGTAGCCGGTGCCCACCACCTGGCCGTCGCTCAGGTCGAGCGTCACCACGCCGTCGACGCCGAAGCCGGTGTCGCGCGTCCCGTCGGCGTTGTAGCGCACCACGGCGATGTCGCGGTCGCGCGGGTCGGCCCCGGCGGCGACATGCTCGACGCTGGCCACCACCACGACCTTCCCGGAGGGCTGCACCGCGACCCCGCGGGCCACCTCGCCGCCGAGGCCCACCACCACGTTGCGGCGGGCGTAGCCGCCCTGGCCGAAGGTCGTGTCGAGCTCGCCCGTGGCCGTGAAGCGGGCGACCACGGTCTCGAAGTCGGCGGTCGCCGCGACGTTGCCCTCGGAGACCACGCCAGCCGCGTAGAAGCGCCCGGAGGGGTCGAAGGTCACGCCGTAGAAGCGGTCATGCCCGGTGGCCGAGACCGCCAGCACCCTCGGCACGGCAGCCCCGCCATCGGCCGAGGAAGCGTCGGCCACGCCCGCGTCGGTGATCGAGTCGGAGTAGTTGCAGCCCGCAGCCAACAGCAGGGCCAGCGAAGCCGAACGCAGAGAAACGCCTGAATGGAAGTGCAGCGAGCTCATGGGACCGCTCACTACCACAGGACGATCATAACTGTGAATCCCAGAATCATTTTGTGACCGGGGGCACGGGGGCTCCTGGGCGTCGGTCGACGCTCCCTCGAGGGGCGTTGGAGGGTTTGCTGGAGGAGGGAGGGAGGGGGGCTACTCGTCGTCGCTGGCGCGTAGCGCGGCGAGCACCGAGAGGTCTTCGAGCGTGGTGGTGTCGCCCTGGGTCTCGCCGCCGCCGGCGATCTCCTTCAGCAGCCGGCGCATGATCTTGCCGCTGCGGGTCTTCGGGAGCGCGTCGGCGAAGCGCACCATGTCGGGCCTGGCGAAGCGCCCGATCTCCGAGGCCACGTGCTCGGCGAGCACCTGCTTGAGCTCGCGGGTGGCCGCGAAGCCCGGGCGCAGCGTCACGAAGCACACCAGCCCCTGGCCCTTGAGCTCGTCCGGTCGGCCCACCACCGCGGCCTCGGCCACGGCGCGGTGACCCACGAGGGCGCTCTCGATCTCCGCGGTACCGAGTCGGTGGCCCGCGACGTTGAGCACGTCGTCGACGCGGCCCATCAGCCAGAAGTATCCGTCGTCGTCGCGGCGCGCCCCGTCGCCGGTGAAGTACACCCCGGGGATCTCCGTGAAGTACTTCTGGTACCGCTCGTCGTCGCCGTAGATGGTGCGCGCCATCGAGGGCCACGGGCGCTTGATCACCAGGAAGCCGCCCTCGTTGGGGGCGCAGCGGGTGCCGTCCTTGCGCACCACGTCGGCCTCGATGCCGAAGAAGGGCAGCGTCGCGCTCCCGGGCTTGGTGGGCGTCGCCCCGGGCAGCGGCGAGAGCATGATGGCCCCGGTCTCGGTCTGCCACCAGGTGTCCACCACCGGGCAGCGCGCGTTGCCGATGACCCGCTGGTACCACATCCACGCCTCGGGGTTGATGGGCTCGCCCACGCTGCCGAGCAGCCGCAGGCACGAGAGGTCGGCCTTCATCGGCCACTGCTCGCCCCAGCGCATGAAGGCCCTGATCGCCGTCGGGGCCGTGTAGAAGATGGTGACGCCGTAGCGCTCGCAGAGCTGCCAGAGCCGCCCCTGGTCGGGGAAGTTGGGGGCGCCCTCGTACATCAGCACGGTCGCGCCGTTGAGCAGCGGGCCGTAGACGACGTAGGAGTGCCCGGTGATCCAGCCGACGTCGGCGGTGCAGAAATAGGTGTCGTTCTCCCGGAGGTCGAAGACGTACTTGCTGGTGACGTGCGTGCCGACCATGTAGCCGCCGGTGGTGTGCACGATGCCCTTGGGTTTGCCGGTGGTCCCAGAGGTGTAGAGGATGAACAGCGGGTGCTCGCTCTCCACCGGCACCGGCGTGGAGTTGGCGTTCACCGCCTCGATGACCTCCTGCCAGTAGTGGTCGCGGCCGGGCTCCATGTTGACCCGCTCGCCGGTGCGCTTGAACACCACCGTGTGCCTCACGCTGGGGCACTCCGCGATGGCCTTGTCGACGATGGCCTTCAGCGGCACCACCTGGCCCCGGCGCCACGACCCGTCGCAGGTCACCACCAGGGAGGCCTTGGAGTCGTTGATGCGGTCGCGCACCGCGTCCGCCGCGAAGCCGCCGAAGATCACCATGTGCGGCGCGCCGATGCGGGCGCAGGCGAGCATCGCCACGGCGATCTCGGGCACCATGCCCATGTAGATCGCCACCCGGTCGCCGGTGCGTACGCCCAGCTTTCGGAGCACGTTGGCGAAGCGGCACACCTCGCGGTGAAGCTGATGGTAGGTGAGCGTGCGGGTCTCGCCGGGCTCGCCCTCCCACAAGATCGCGGCCTTGTTGCGGCGCAGCGACGACAGGTGCCGGTCGAGGCAGTTGTAGGCGATGTTGGTGGTGCCCCCCACGAACCAGCGGGCGTGCGGCCGCTCGTCGACCAGGATCTCCCTCGGCGGCGCGAACCAGTGAAGCGCGTCGGCCATCTCGCCCCAGAAGGCCTCCGGGTCGTTGAGGGATTTCTCGTAGAGCGCGCGGTACTGCTCCATCGAGCGGATGTGCGCGTGCTTCGAGAACTCCTCGTCGGGCGGAAAGACCCGGGACTCCTTCATCGTGCTCTCGATCGAGTTGGGGTTCATGGCCGTGAATGATAGGCCCATCCCCGGCGACATTGACACTCCGACCCCTTTGGCTAGTGTCCCGCTCCCCGAAGGGCCGCGGGCAGACCGACCCAACCAACGGATATTCCACGAGAAACGGATGATGGCAGCCCAGCCCGACGCCTCCCTCGAGGCCCTCCTCGAGGCCTCCCTCACCTCCCCCGTCTACGAGGTTCTGCTCTCGCGTGTGGAGCCCTCCGAGGCGCTCGGCCTCGCCCTCCGCTGCGTGCGCTCTCTCGACTCCCGGGAGCGCTACCACCACGAGGCCGCCGAGGCCCTCGCCCGCCTCGCGGTGCGCCACCTCGCGGTCGACCGAGACGCCGCCCTCGCCTGGCTCGACGTCCTCGCCTCGGTGCGCGGCGCCACCGCCGAGTGGGTCGCCGCCAGGGTGCGCTCGGCCGTCGGCGACCACGCCCCCGCGCTCGCCGCCTGGGACGGGGTCATCGAGCACGCCGTCGGTCCGAGGCCCGCGCGCTACCTCGCCCGGGGCCGGGCGCGCCTCGACGCGGGCGACCCGACCGGCGCCTCGGCCGACCTTCGGGAGGCCCTGCGCGACCCCTGCAGCCACGACGACATGGAGCGAGGGCACAAGCTCTGGAAGCGGCTCCAGCGCCACCCCCTCCCCTCGCTTCGCAAGGCGCGCATCGCCCTGCTGGGCAGCTTCACCACGCGGCTCATCAAGCCGCTGCTCGAGCTCGCGGCCTTCCGCGATGGCGTCGCCGCGGAGGTCTACGAGGCCGAGTACGGGATGGTGCACCAGGAGGTGCTCGACCCCTCGAGCGGGCTGCGGCGCTTCCGGCCCGACATCGTGATCCTGGCGACGAGCTGGCGCGACGCCAACCTGCCCCCGCTCAGCCCCGACCCCGACGCCGCGGTCCAGTCCGCGGTGGCCCCGCTGCTCGGGCTCTGGCGGGTCATCCGCGACGAGATGCGCGCGCACGCCGTCCAGCACAACTTCGACGTCCCGCTGGTGGACAGCTACGGCCACCTCGGCGCCTCGCTCCCCGGCGGCCGGGGGAGGGTGCTGCGCAGGGCCAACCACGCGCTCCTCGACGCCGCGGGCACGGGGGTGTCCATCCTCGACTTCGACGGCGTGGCGGCGGAGTTCGGCAAGGCCGCCTGGAGCGACGAGGGGCTCTGGTACCGCGCCAAGCAGCACCCCGCCCCGGCGGCCATTCCGCTGCTGGTCGACCACTACATGATGCACGTGCGCGCGGTGCTCGGGCTCACGAAGAAGGTGCTGGTACTCGACCTCGACAACACCCTCTGGGGAGGCATCGTCGGCGAGGACGGCGTCGAGGGGCTGAAGCTCGGGGTGACCGACGCCGAGGGCGAGGCGCACACCGACCTGCAGCGCTACGCCCGCGAGCTGCGAGACCGGGGCATCGTGTTGGCCGTGTGCTCCAAGAACAACGAGGCCGACGCCAAGGAGCCCTTCGAGCGAAGCGCCGAGATGGTGCTCAAGCTCGACGACATCGCGGTGTTTCGCGCCAACTGGCAGGACAAGGCCACCAACATCCGGGACATCGCCGCGGCGCTGGAGCTGGGCACCGACAGCTTCGTGTTCCTCGATGACAACCCCACGGAGCGGGCGTGGGTGCGCAGCCAGCTCCCGGAGGTGATGGTCCCGGAGATCGGCAGCGACGCCGCGAGGTACCTCACGGTGCTCCACCGGCACCACGCCTTCGACGCCCTCGCGCTCAGCGAGGAAGACCGCCTGAGGGCCGCGGACTACGCCGCCAACGCGCGCCGCTCGGAGCTGATGAAGAGCGCGGGCGACCTCGAGGAGTTCATCGCCAACCTCCAGATGTCGGCCACCGTGGCGCCCATCGACGAGCTCAACCTCCCTCGCGCCGCGCAGCTCGTGAACAAGAGCAACCAGTTCAACCTGACGACCCGGCGGTACACCGAGGAGCAGCTGCGGGCGGAGTCCGAGCGGCCCGACACCGTGGTGCGCACCTTCCGGCTGCGCGACCGCTTCGCCGACAACGGGCTCATCGGGGTGATGATCGGCCGGGCGCTGCCCGAGCGGTCCACCCTGGAGATCGACACCTGGCTCATGAGCTGCCGGGTGCTCGGGCGGCGCGTGGAGGAGTTCATGGTCGGCGTGATGATGCAGGCCGCGCTCGACCGGGGCCTGACCCGGGTCGTGGGCAGGTACCTCCCCACGGCCAAGAACGGGCTCGTGCGCGAGCTCTATCCCCGCCTCGGGTTCAGCCCCATCGAAGGCTCCGGGGCGCCCGGCGAGACGGCGTGGGAATACCGCCTCGACCTCCTGCCGGTGCTTGCCAACCGATTCATTCGCGTGGAGTGATCCGCGCTCGCTCGACGACCCCCTACGCCTCCCCCCCGACCACGGACGCCGCCATGGATGCCATCACCGAGAAGCTCACCCGGATCTTTCAGGACGTCTTCGACCTCGACGCCATCACCCTGCGAGACGACATGGCCGCCGCCGACGTCGAGGAGTGGGACTCGCTCAACCACGTGAAGCTCGTGGTCGCCATCGAGAGCGGCTTCGGGGTGAAGTTCTCCACCCGGGAGATCACCGGCTGGAAGAACGTCGGCGACATGAAGCGCACCCTGCAGTCCAAGCTGAAGTCCTAGTCCGATGTCCGGCGACGCGCCGCGCTGGACGTGGCCGCGCATCGTGCGCCTGGCCGCCTTCACCGCCCTCACCATCGCGGTCCTCGACGCGCTGCTCGCCCCGGTCGAGCGCCGCCTGGAGGCCCGCCTGCTCGACGGGGCGCTGCGCAACGCGCCCGGCATCGCCGCCGCGGACGGGTCGCGGCGGATGATCTTCTCCACCCCGGAGCCCGCGCGCCGGGAGGCCGTCGGCATCGCGGGCTCGTCCATCACCTACGGCGCGGGCGTCTCCGACGACGAGACCGTGCCCGCCTACGTGGCCACGGCCATGCGGCGCTCGGGCGACCTGCGCCCGGTGTTCAACATGTCGCAGGCGGGCGGCGGCCCTCGCGACGCGCTCCCGGTGGCGACGGCGCTCGGTACGCACCCGCTGCGGATGCTGCTGGTGGAGTTTCAGGGCCACAACTTCGCGAGCGGGCAGACGCACCCGCCGGACGAGATCGGCGACGACGAGCTCCCGATGCTGCTCGCGGGCAACGCCGCGCAGGAGCGGATGCTCGACGCCGCGCGGATGACCCCGAGCTTCCAGCGCAGGGTCGAAGGGGCGCTGGCCGAGGTGGCCACCCGCTCCTGGCGGGCCTACCGCATCCGAGGGCACCTCTGGATCGACGATCAGTTCCAGCCCATGCACGTCGCCTGGACGCTGCGTCGCGGGGCGGCGGCGGCGGGCATCCTGCCGAGGAGGTTTCAGGGCCAGAGCACCAACATCGGCAAGCTGCCGTGGCGCCTGGCCTACCGCGACGGTCAGGTGCCGAGCGCCGTGCAGCGCATCACCATCACCGGCTCCGAGGTCGATGAGGAGGCCTACCGGTCGCTCACCCTCCTGGCGCGCCTCGCGCGCTCGGCGTCGGTGCCGCTGGTCTTCTACGAGTCCCCGGTGAACTTCCCCTTCCAGCGGGCATTCCATTTCATGTCCGAGGAAGACATCGCCCGCCTCCAGGCCTTCCGGGCGACGCTCATCGCCCGGATGCGCGCGGACGGCATGGAGGTGCTCGACGCGCCGGAGCTTCCGGACGACGCCTACCTCGACCGCTCCCACCTCACGCCCTCCGGGGCCCGCGCGATGGCCGAGCATCTCCACCGATATCTCTCCGCCGCTCTCCCCCCGCTGAGGCATCGGCCATGAACCTCCTCAGCTGGACCTTCCTGGTCTTCTCGGCGCTGAGCGTGGCGCTCTACCAGGCGCTGCCGTCGCCCCGGATGCGGCAGGCGGCGCTGGCCGGGGCCACGCTGGTGTGGTTCGCCTTCGGCGTCTGGTGGCACGCGCTGGTCGCCGTCGCGATGGCCACGACGACCTGGCTCTTCGGCCGATGGATGATGTCGCGCCCGGAGGAGAGGCGCGGCGTGGTGTGCGCGCTGGGCGTCGCGTCCTTCATCGGGTACTTCGTGCTCTTCCGATACCTCGCGCTCTGGTCGGGCTTCGACCCGGCGACGGGGTCGGGGCTGCGCTGGTGGATGCCCAACCCCCTGCTCGCGCCGCTGGGCCTGAGCTTCATGATGTTCGAGGGCATCGCCCACCTCGCGGACCTCTACCTGGGCCGCACCGAGGAGCCGGGATCGTGGTGGAGCCACGTGGTCTTCGCGCTCTATTTCCCCACGCGGGTCATCGGCCCGATGCGCCGCTACGAGGACTTCACCCGGGACGTCAACGCGCCCGATCGGCTCTCTCCGGATGACGCCGCGTGGGCCGTGCGGCGCATCCTCTGGGGAGTCGGCAAGAAGGCCATCCTGGCCAATCCCCTGGGGGCCTTCGCGCTCTTCAACCTCAACCCGGCGCTCATCGCCGCGGGGGCGCGCGCCCCGCTGGTGCTCGGCGCGTGCATGTACTGGCTCTATCTCTTCTTCGACCTGTCGGGCTACAGCGACATCGTCATCGGGATCAGCCGTCTCTTCGGGGTGAAGGTTCCGGAGAACTTCAACCGGCCGTACGTCGCGGACAACATCAGCGACTACTGGCAGCGGTGGCACATCAGCCTGTCGTCGTGGGTGCGGGACTACGTCTTCAACCCGTTGGCCATCCGCTGGCGGGGGTGGACCTACGGGGCTCCGATGGGGGCCTTCTGCAGCATGGTGATCCTCGGGCTGTGGCACGGCCTGGAGCTGCGCTACCTGGTCTTCGGCCTGTGGCACGGGGCGCTGCTCGGGGGCTACATGGTCTACCGCCAGCTCTTCGGCCGGAAGCCCTGGGCGAAGCGGCTGGCGAAGTCGCGGGCGTGGTCCTTCGCGGGCTGGTGCTTCGTGGTGCTCAATGCGGTGCTGACCCACGTGCTCTTCGCGGTGCCGACCGCGGCCATGGGGCTACAGTGGTTGCGCGCGGTGACCGGGGTATAGGGGATGTCCAATGAACCATCGTGAGCTCATCGGAGACATCGCGCGGTCGGTGGGCCTCGGGGTCTTCCTGGTGGGAGTGGCGATCTTCCTCCAGGGGCCGGGGCTGAAGTTCATCTACTTCGCGTTCTGAGAGCGCGTCGATTAATGGATCTGCCTGCGAAATAGGGCGAATTCGTGGTGCGTTGAGGCGCCATGACGAAGCCCGGAGTCGCCCGCCCGAAGGTCC